>Ga0316203_1000030_pt1 | contig 279344 bp, 260 predicted proteins | sample 6monrhotite_MG_FD_204940 | JGI IMG/M metagenome (GOLD analysis project Ga0316203, IMG submission 204940) | Microbial mat bacterial communities from mineral coupon in-situ incubated in ocean water Damariscotta River, Maine, United States -... | ecosystem: Environmental > Aquatic > Marine >... | reverse complement strand
TCGCGTAAATCAAGGGAATAGGATCGGGACATAAAGGCTGGCCTCCTTATCCAGCCTCTATCTTGAATCACATTTCGACACAAATGTGAATCCCCTTTATGAGTCAGATCAACACGGAATGACTCTATATGATAAAACGGCTTTGATCGTTGCTATCAACCTAACGGCCTTGCCGCTCACGTTATTTTTTTGGCCTCAACACATGATGGTGATCGGGCGCGTACAAGCGGCTGTCGTCGAACTGTTCGGGGGCGATGACGTCGCCGACCAGGATTAGGGCTGTGCGGGTAATGCCGGACTTTTTGATTTTACTACGAATGTCTTTCAAGGTCCCCTTGATGATCTTCTCATCCGGCCAACTGACGCGGTAGACGACGGCGACAGGGCAATCTTCGCCATAATGGGGGATTAGATCGCGAACCACATTGGCGAGATTGTTAACGGATAAATGGATTGCCAGGGTCGCCCGGCTTTTGCCGAGGTTTTCCAGCTCTTCACCTTTGGGCATGGGTGAGCTGCGCATGGCGGTGCGGGTCAGGATAATCGTCTGGCTGACATTCGGCAGCGTCAATTCGGTTTTCAGCGCAGCGGCGGCGGCGGCGTAAGCCGATACACCGGGCACGATGTCATAATCAATGCCGAGATCATCCAGCCGACGCATTTGTTCAGCAATGGCCCCATACAGCGATGGATCGCCGGAATGGACCCGGGCCACATCCTGTCCGGCATCAGTGGCGGTGACGATTTCGGCTATGATTTCATCCAGAGTCAAAGGCGCCGTATCGATAACCTGGGCACCCTTTTCGGCTTCAGCGACGATGGCTTCCGGCACCAGCGAGCCCGCGAACAAAACCACTGGCGCGCGGCGAATTAAGTTAAGGCCGCGCACAGTAATAAGGTCAGGCGCACCCGGCCCGGCACCGATAAAATGAACAATCATGTAATTGCTGTTTCCCGCTTATTTGTTACCGGCGACAACGTCACGCAGAACGTCAAGAATGATGCCAGTCGCCTGATCGACCAGCACCAAATCGTTGCCAGAAATTACCCGTTCAGTACCACGCTTTTGAGTTGGAAGCCTGCCTTCCAACTCTGGCGGTAAATCACGCTTTACCTGACCTGGAGGAAGACGACCGTATCGTTCGTACTGCTTACGCAGTCCTGGCGGCAGCGCCCGTTGTCTGGCGTAACCCTCTGACGCTCTACTGTTTCTACGGCCCCGCCAGTCATCGTCTTCCCATTTTTTATGTTTTCCCTTTTTATATTTTTTATATTTTTTATCGTCATCTTCGTCGTCCTCGTCATCTTCGTCATCTTCGTCGTCCTCGTCCTCGTCGTCCTCTTTTTTTGCTTCCCACCGTTGGGAGGCCGGACGAGTATCAAGGACGCGACCCAGAATTCGGTCACGCTGCGTTGTCATTGTATCCGTTGACGGAACGTCTGAACTTTGTCGGGCAGTTGCCGTCGCGCTGTGACCAAAAAAACCTTCGATGATTTTTTTCTCAATCGCGCTGAATAAAATTTGACCGATTTGTTGATCGATTGCGGGCTGGGTCGCACCAACAGCGTTTCTTGGTGGTGGCGGCGTCGATTGGGCAACAGCCTGTGACGTCAGCGTCGAGGCAATCAATAGTGCGAGGATGTAACGCATTGGACTTATCCTATTCAATAGTCATACCTATGCGGATGGCTTATCCGCGTATCCGCGGGGCGTATAAACGCGCGACCCTCCGCCGCATGTGATCAACCGGCTTTGCGAGTTGCCGACCAGAACCAATGTTAGCATATCGGCATGGTCGGCCGTCAATTCCCCAAGGGTGAGATAGGTGACCGTTTCTTCTTCGCGCCCGAGATTTCGGGCCAGCATCACCGGCGTATCCGCCGGGCGTTCACCAAGTAAAATATCGCGCGCCCGTTCAAGTTGGTGGCGCCGACGTTTGGATACGGGGTTGTAGAAGGCAACGACAAAATCACCCGCAGCAGCGGCGTTTAGGCGCCGCTCGATCTGTTCCCACGGGGTCAACAAATCAGACAACGAGATTGTACAAAAGTCATGACCAATGGGCGCGCCGATGCGTGAGGCGGCGGCCTGGATGGCGCTGACCCCAGGCTCAACCTCGATCACAATTCTGTTCCAGTCATCGCGCTCATTATGGTCAATCAATTCGAACACCAGTGTCGCCAGCGCATAAATACCGGCGTCTCCTGAACAGACCAGCGCCACGTCCCGCCCCCCGGCGGCGAGGTCCAATGCCCGTCTGACCCGGTCTTCTTCTTCGGCCAATTCCGACATATGGTGGATTTTGCCAGCGATCAGGTCGCCCAGCAAATCGAGATAAAGCTTATAGCCGACAACATCGCTGGCCGCGACGATGGCGTTGGTGACTGCGGGTGTGCGCCAATCGGCCTTGCCAGGGCCGATGCCAACAACAGACAAGCGACCCCGCCGTTGCCCACAACGCTCAGCATCGATATTGCCTTGTGCCAATCCAATGGCAAGTGTTGCTCGTTTTGATTTGGTTTTCGCGACGATCAGTTCGCCGGACTCACCCACGGCGGCCAACGCCGCCCCCTCGCAGACACCGTGGCACCCAACCTCGGCAAAGACCACATCAGATGGGTTCTGCAAACGTGGTGTTTGACGCTCCAGGTCATCTGCCGAAAAAAACCGGGCGGGGACCTTGAGATGCTTCGCCAATGCGTGGACGGCGGGCTCGTCCATTTTCACATCAATCGAGCAGACGCAGGCAATCGCCCCCCGGGCCAAGCCATGATCGTTCAGAGAGGCTTCAGTCAGGTTTATCAGCTCATCCGGATCGGTATGGCGTTCGCAGCCAACGCCGAGGGCAAGAACCGGTGGGTGGAGCGTAAATTCCGAGGTCGCCTGTTTATGGGAAACATGGATCACCCGTTTGGCGGTTTGAGAAATCAACAATGCGCTTTGGCTGAGCCAATTGGCGTCGCCTGACTGCACATCCAGCTTCACCGGTTCTCCAGCCAGGACGGCGGCCATGATATCTTTGGCCTGATCGCCGTTGCTATACGTCCAAATGGGAGGCGGGTCATCAAGGGCAACGCCAAAAGCAACATCGCCAGCTGTTGTCAGTGCGGCATGCCCACCGCTCAGCTCGGCCACTTGTTGCGCGAGTTTATTGGCACCATTGTGTCCGCCAAGTAGAGGGACAACACTAGCACCATCTTCCGACAGGGCGACAACCGGCGGTTCGGCGGTCTTATCTTTTAACACGGGGGCCAAAGCGCGGATCAAAATACCGGTCGCGCAAATACCAATGATCGGTTGATCGTCTTCGAACAAGCGGCGGACATGCGTTAGCGTATCATCAAACCAGTCGTCAGCCTCCGACACCCGCTCCCGGCGTCCGTGGATACGGCATCCTGGAAACGATGACCTCAATGATCGAGCCAAGACCGCACCTTGCTCGGTCAGCGCAACAAAGGATACACTCATTCGGCCACTCCTGCCTCCGGATGACGAACAAGGATCATCGAAAAATAGGGGGCGACGATATCGCCAAGGGTATCAATCATCGACACCTTCTGATTTTTCATACTCGCATGTTCCACATAAACTGCGTGATCATTGAGTTTGAGATCGCTTAGGACGCGGCAAACTTTACCAAGATGCCGACCAATCTTCATCACCGCGACGGCTTCTGATCCCGCGATACGGTTTTTAAGGACGTGCTCATCCAGTGTGGCTGGAATTAGACTAAGAATTTGATTGCGCGAGACCAGCGGTGCGCCCGCTGCCGCCGCACACGCACCGACCGAGGATACGCCAGGGACGACTTCCACGCGAAACGTGTCCGCCAGACGCGAAAACACGTACATAAACGAGCCGTATAGAAAGGGGTCGCCCTCACACAATACGGCAACATCACGCCCGGCGCTTAAATGGGTCGCAATTTCGCTTGAGTAACGGTCATAGATGTCATTAGCGGGAAACTGGCCGGCGATCATCGGTGTGCGGATAACAATTTCTTGGCGACCCTCAGGAATATGCGGTGCCGCAATCGCCCGTGCCAAACTATCGCCGTGATCCGGTGCCGGGTAGGCAATTACCGGGCAATCACCAATCAGGCGCACCGCCTTTAGGGTCAGCAGTTCGGGATCACCCGGTCCAACACCCAATCCAAAAAGCGTTGCGGTCATTTTTTTTCAGCTTTCACTTGCAGGACGTCCATCATGGGGCGCAGCGCGGTCATGGACCCGACCGCACCGGAACGGGCAACGGAAATTCGTGTCAGCTCACCGCCATAGGTGTTTTGAAAATCGATCAGGGCGGCATGTGCCTCGACGGTCACGCCATTGGCGACCAGTCGGCCGCCGCGTGCCAATTTATCCCAACATGCCTTCATCAGCACACGGTCGCTGACACCGCCACCGACAAAAATCGCATCCGGCGCGTTTTCGGCTTTATCGATATGTTGGTGGGCATCACCTTCAATAACCTTTAATCGAGGAACACCAAGATTGGCAGCGTTGCGGGCAATGACCTGACATTTGTCGGCCTCAATCTCAAAAGCCGTCGCATTCACCGACACATCAGATCGCAACCATTCGATGCCAACCGCACCCGACCCCGCACCGACGTCCCACAAATTTTGACCCGGCATTGGGCTTAGTAGCGCCAGAGTCGCCGCCCGCACCTCGCGTTTGGTGATTTTCCCATCATGCTCGAAGGCGTTTTCCGGAAGCCCCGGTACGCGCGACCAAAAAAGCGCGTCCGAGCCATGGGCACATTCAAGGGCGATGGTGTTGAGGTCGGCGGTACGCGTGGCGGTCCAGTCTTCCGCCTTGGCGGTAATATGGTTTTCCAGTGCTCCGCCCAGATGCTCGAACACATCAATCCGGCTTTTGCCAAATCCGCGCAGGCAAAGTCGTTCAGCCAGAGCCGCGGGCGTGGTTCCGTCGCGGCTGAGAATTAGAAGTTTTATACCGGGCACAAGGTAAAGATTTACGACGTCTAGGGAGCGACCATGAACGGTGATGTGTTGGACGTCGGGCAGAGACCAGCCCATGCGCGATGCTGTCAAACTGAAGGCACTTGGCGCCGGGATAATTGTCATTTCTTCTGCCAAGAAGCGTTTTCTCAAAGTCGACCCAACGCCGAAATTCATCGGGTCACCCGATGCCAAAACGACAACATTTTTATCTTTATGGGCCTTTAAGTCTTCAATTGCCTGAGAAAAACCCTTACCCCAGTTCATACGCCGTGCACCATAATCCGGCACTTTCGCCAAATGACGCTCGCCCCCCACAAGCACGTCAGCCTTCTTGATCAGTTCAACCATTGGCGTTGGCAGACCGTTCAGACCCTCCTCACCAATACCGATAACCGTTAACCAGGGCTTCATGATTGATCTCCAGCGAGCGCATTAACGGCGGCGGCGGCAATTGCACTGCCGCCACGCCGTCCGAGCAAGGTAATGAACGGGACACCGTCGCTTTGTTGGCTTAGCGCCTGCTTGGATTCTGCGGCCCCAATAAAACCAACAGGAAACCCAAGGATCAGAGCAGGCCGTGGACCGCCTTGATTAATAATTTCCAGAAGATGGAACAATGCCGTTGGTGCATTGCCAATCACAACAATACAGCCCTCCAGCTGATCTCGCCACAACTCGACCGCTGCGGCGGACCGCGTCGTTGTCAAATCCGCCGCCATGTCGACGACCGCTGGATCGTTTAGGGTGCAAATCACCGGGTTATGACGACGCAAGCGCTGGCGAATAATTCCGGCACCGACCATTTCCGCGTCGACGCAAATTGGACAACCGGTCTCTAACGCCCGAACACCGGCCTCAGCAGCACCCTCACTGATCCGAATGTCTGGCGCAATATCGACCATGCCGCACGCATGGATCATGCGGACAACGACATTGGTCGCCAGCCCGGTAAATTGATCGAGTTCGGCTTCCGCACGCACGGTCGCAAACGAGCGTCGATAGATTTCGCTCGGGTCTTTAAGGTAATCAAATACAGGCGTCGATCCCATTTTTCGGGCTCAGTCTTTATCTGATCCGTGATGGTGCGAATGCCCAAGATCATGCTCATGCGCGTGACCATGATGGACGCCGTGGTCATGGGCCCCATGACCGTCGGTGCCGATCCCCATCACGTGATGATGATGGCCGACCTGAGCTGCCCCTTGATCGTCCTCGTAACCGATAATCTGTTCTCGGTATTTGCACAGTTGGCAGTTCATGTTGTTGGTACCGTTCAAGGCTTCATCAATACGATCTGCAAAACAATCGAGCAATTGTTCATGGTCATTCAGGTAGGACGCATTGATGACCTCAACGTCGGGATTGGCCGCCGCCGCCTCATTCGCCCATGAATAAATTCGACGGACCAGAATGCCGGTAAACAAAAAATAAGGGAAAACGATGATGCGTTTGTATCCCAGGCGCAGGGCGTGACGCATGCCTTCATCGACCAATGGGTAGGCAACTCCCGAATAACTTACCTCGGCCCAGCCAAAACCCATGCCTTCCCACAACATACGCGCCACCTTGTTGACGTTTGAATTGGCGTCCGAATCGTTGGTGCCGCGCCCGACCACCATCAACAGCGTGTCTTTACGTGATATGCTTTTGACTGAAGATTTTTCAGCTTCTTCAATGCGGTCACGGGCGGCCGCCAGCAGTTTCGAATCGATCGCCAACTCCCGGGCAAAGACCAATTGCAGATCTGTGTTTTCAGCCGCGTAATTGTTAATTTCTGACGGCAAATCATTTTTCACATGACCAGCGGCAAACAACATGCCGGGCACACAGATGATTTTTTTGGCGCCTCTATGTTTCAGCTTATCCAGACCTTCACGCAAGATTGGTGTGGCAAACTCAAGAAACCCACTTTCCACGTCATAGTCAGGAAGGCGTTTTCTCATATGAACGGCGAGCGTGTTAAATTCTTCTACAGCGGCGTCGTCACGGCTGCCGTGGCCGCAAATCATTACGGCGGGATGGTCTGTCATTGCGCCTGGTCCTTGCCTCTAAGCGATTAAAAAACCGATGATCACGCGATCATTCCGGCACTGTCAGGGCTGGCCATTGCCTCCGGCCCGTCAAGTTCGCGCACGATAAGGCAGGACAGCGGTTAAACAAAGACAGAAAACGACGGTAACTGTTTTACAAAGGCCAAAATGTCGTCTTATTTGAGCCCATGACAACTGAGTCCACACATGCCCTAACCGCCAACGAACGACGCAAAACCATCATCGCCCTGCTTTCCAGCGCCTTTATTATAGGCGTTGCTTTAGGCGGACTGGCGCCAATGTTGGCTCTGGTCATGGAGGCGCAAGGCGTCTCAACCCTGATGATCGGCTTTAATTCAGCCATGTCTGGGATCGGCGTTATTTCGACAACGACACTGGCCCCACTGGTGATCAAGCGTTTAGGCCCGTTCACGGCTCAATTGCTCGGGTACGGGATCATCTTCACGGCAATCTTACTGTTTCCGCTGTTCACGCAATTGCCGGTTTGGTTCGGGCTAAGGTTCTTGATGGGTGTTGGGCTGGCCATGCCCTGGGTTGTTTCCGAAACCTGGCTCAATTTGGTAACGCCGACGGCGTCGCGCGGAAGGATTATGGCGCTTTACACCATGATTTTGGCCCTGGGGTTTGCTGCAGGCCCCCTGGTTGTTGCTGTGATCGGTTCGAACGGGGCCTTACCCTATCTTATTTACGCGGCGTTTGTCGGCCTGTCGGCGCTGCCGTTTTTTTGGATTCGCCATCTGGTCCCAGACATGGACGTCTCTCCCCATACCCGATTGGGTGGGTTAGCGGCTGCGGCACCGACGATTTTTGGTGCGGCCATGCTGTCGGGCTTAACCGATGCCGCAACCTTTAGTTTCCTGCCGCTTTATGGTCTTAGGGTCGGGTTTGAGGAGAGTTATGCTGTGACTTTGCTCAGCCTTTTTCTCGCCGGAAACCTATTGCTGCAATATCCGATCGGTTGGCTGGCAGACCATTTCAGTCGGCGTGGCGCGTTGCTGTTTTGCGCCGGTGCCTGCACATTAGGCCCGGCGCTGGTGCCGATAATATACCAATCGCCCCTACTTCTTGGCGTTGTTCTTTTTGTTTGGGGCGGCGGTGCTTGGGCAATTTACGGCGTTGCCTTGACGATGTTGGGTGATCGGTTCCCCGGTGGCCAAATGACCGCAGCCAACGCCGCTTTCATTATGGCTTTCGAGGCGGCCAACATCATCGGCCCCCCCGCCTCCGGCTACGCCATTACGTTGTGGGCCCCCCATGGGTTGATGTTTTTTCTGGCTGCGACGGCAGCGCTATATTTCGCGCTGACGGCTGGCCGTGGTGTTGTTCATAGCCTTGGCAAAAAGGGCAAAGCCGCGTTTAATTATCCAACGCGCCTTGATTGATCCACGCTCTAAACAAATCGCGGTCGCACGTACTCAATTTTTTCTTTCCATGGGGCATTCTGATCCCGGATGCCGCCCGTCCATCGATCAATACCATCAGATTGCTCATGAACGCATCACCCGGGACGATCATGGGGCCAAAATTGGTTCCTTTCATCATCGATTGATAGGTGCTGAGATCAAAGCCACTCTTTTTGTGGCCTTTGCCTTCTGGCTGATGACATTCAAGACAGCGAATCTGGATGATCGGAAAGATATCGTCCCTATAGCTAACCACCTCAGCGGCGGCGGCGGCGGAGACCGTCGCGAGTAGGACGGCGAGCGCCATGGCGAATGCGGTTGGTGCCCGTATACATTTTTGATGAAGGTCGGTCATGCGTTTTCCTCCCGTTCTGTCGATCTAACGCGAAGGCTGCGCGGCAGGTACCAGTCCGCACAACTTAGCATTTTCGCATACACCGCCCTGAACGTCCTTAATCCAGATCAACCCGTATTTCGAGAAACCCGCCTTCAATTTACACATTTTTGTTTGCAGGTTTTGGTGTGGTCGACATATGCTGATCTATGGACGTTATCGAAACATATGAGCCCACAAACATCCTGAAGACGGTCGCAGACGACGTTTGGATCGTCGATGGTCCGGTGATCAAATTCGGCTATATGGGTTTAAAACTGCCGTTTCCGACGCGCATGACGATTGTGAAGCTGGCCGATGGCGGCCTTTGGGTGCATTCGCCAACGGCGTTGACATCATCACTGAAAGAACAAATCGACACCCTGGGCCAAATTCGATATTTGATTGCCCCCAACCGAATTCATTACTGGTGGATCGAAGACTGGGTTGGTGCTTACCCTGGGGCTGAGACCTATGCCGCCCCAGGCGTGCGCGAACAGGCCCGGGACAACGACCGGTTTACGGATTACAAAAGCGAGCTGACTGAAGGAGACCGATATCCCTGGTCCGGTGATCTAGACATGTTGGTCGTTGTTGGCGGGTATATGTCGGAAGCCGTCTTTTTCCATAAGGCGTCGCGGACATTGCTGCTGACCGATCTTATCGAGAATTTTGAGCGCGAAAAAATCGCCAGCCCGTTTTTCAAGTTCGTTTCCAAATTCTCGGGAGGATGCGATCCCAATGGAAAAATGCCGATTGATCTACGCCTGACCTTTTTCATGCACCGCAGACAAATGGCAAACGCCGTGCGGACGATGATTTCCTGGCAACCACAACGCATTCTCATCGCCCACGGGCGTTGGTACCCGGAAAATGCCGTGTCCGAGCTCAAACGCGCCTTTAGCTGGCTTCCTGGAATTACACCTTAATCTATTGTTGAAGGACCGTGACCCGTCGCCACGTTGACAGGCTTTGACCTGCCCTCTATTCACGTTCATCGAAAATCATTTATGGTATGCTTCTGGGCCATGCCCCTGAACATATGAACAATAGCGAACAACGGGACGTGATCTGTGGATCCAGTCAATTTTGACGATCTGTTGGCGTTTATTCTGGTTGGGTTTGCCTTAACCGGCAGTCCCGGCCCGGCGACCCTGAGCCTGGCGGCGACTGGTGCCGCCTATGGTTTTAGGGCCGGTCGCAACTATTTGCTGGGATTACTGTTGGGGGTGATGATGGTGATTATCGGCGTCGGCGCCGGAATCTTCGCGGCGATCATTGCCGTGCCAGCGGCAGCAAAGGCGTTAACGGTATTCGCCACCGCCTATATCGGTTATCTGGCGTTCAAGATCGCCACCGCGCCACCGGTTGGAAAACCAGTGTCAATGACCGACGGTCCAGGCTTTATTTCTGGCGTCATTTTAAATATTTCCAACCCCAAGGCCTATGCCGCCTTTGCCGCCCTGTTTTCTGGATTTCACCTGATCCCCGAAGCCCCCACCCGATCCATTATTCTGCAAATTTTTCTTTGCTTCGCCATAATCTGCATCGTCAATCCGGCGTGGCTTTACGCGGGAAGCGCCTTGCGTAACGTTCTTCGCAACGAAAAAACCAGTCGCCGCGTTAATAGGGGGTTTGCAGTCGTGCTCGTGGCGTCGGTCTTGTTGACAGTGCTGCTGTGAGCCGACAGCACGTCGTCGGTGAACCCTACTCAGCCGAAGACCGTGTTCGTTTTGGTGGCAATACAGTGGCTTTGCGTTCGAAAACCTCCGCCTCTTCATCACGGCCAAGCGCGCGCAGCAACGACGCATAATTTTTTAGGCCCGTCACCAGAGACGGATGGCCCGGATCAAACTGTTTTTCCTTGATCTCCATTGCCCGTCTCAGAAGCGGTTCAGCGGCGTCCAGATTGCCCTGCTTTTTGTATAAAAGTGCTAGATTGTTTAAATCCGTTGCCACGCCCGGATGGTCGGCACCAAGCGTATGTTCGTCGATCGCCAACGAGCGTTGATACAATGGTTCGGCGGCATCGTAATTACCGCGTGAATAATTAAGCAGTGCAAGATTATTGAGTGCCGTCGCCACATCTGGATGATTTTTACCGAGTTTACGTTCCAGAATTTGCAAGGCCCGTTCGAAAGCCGCGATGGCCGTCTCCGGTTCACCGGCCTGATAGGACGCAGTGCCATATTTATTAAGGTATTCACCGTGCAAGTCTTCCTGAAAGTCAGGCAGGGCCTCGACCGCTTCACGGTAAAATTCGGCGGCTTCTGCGTAGGCCATGCGCGCCATCTGTATATCACCGGCGACGGCTCTCGATATGGCAGCCGCCATCAGATGTTTCTGGGCGGCAAGATGTTTTGTTACACCATCGTTACCTTCACGCTTGCCGACTTCCACCAGCAACTCAAGGGCATGATCGAAATCACCCTGGTCGAGCGACGTCCTGACCTCCTCGACGGCGTCATCCAATGACTTGTCACCGGGGATCAGATCACGAAGGTTCTGGCGCATGGTCTTATAGTTTTCGGCAAACCCCCGAAGCTGAGCATCAAATTCCTTGGCGGACACGCCCTTGCGTTCAAGAAATTCTTGATACTTAACAAAAACCGGGCTTTCTGGCGCTGGCAAGGCATGACGGACAACAGCGGCCTCTGCCGGTTGCCGTGGCGGTTCGGGTAGAGTTCGACGGCTCATCCGCACGCCAACAATGACGCCGGTGATGACGGCAAACACCGCAACAAGGACAATGAGCAGCCACACCGGCAAGGTGTTGATTAATTGGCCAAGGGCATCCGCCACTTGTGCAAACGCATCACCAATGTCCGTCGTTGGCTCCAGGCTGGCATCCGGGCCTCCACCTTGTGCCGCTTCGACAGGCGTATCCGGTGTCATGCCCAAGGGTATTTCTTCAGCAGGTACAGATTCTGTATCGGTCGGAATATCTGCCGGAGGGGTTGCTGCCGGTTTCAGGCCGATCTCTGGTTCAGGCGCGGGCATACCCCCAATGACGCCCTCCGAATCGCCCGTCGCGGTGTCTGTTAGCTGTTTCTCAAGACCGGATTCAATATTGATGCCGCCTTGTGTTTTGGCCTGCCAACGTTCGCCGAGTTCTGGTTCGCTTGCCATGATTTTTATTGATACCCAAAAACGCCCCAGAGATACAGGACAGTGTATCTTTTTAAGCGTTTCCAAACCTTTAACGTTTGCTGGCAAATTCCGTTGACCGACCAGGGTTCGACGGGCAAATTCAAGCCATGTATACATTCGGAATGGCAAGCGAAGGGCAGGCATTTGACCCGCTGATTCTTCTGATCTTCGCGATCCTGCTCGACACCTATCTCGGTGAGATGACGTTTCTGTTCCGCTTCGTCAAACACCCGATCGTCGTCATCGGCAACGCCATCACCTTCTTTGATAGCAAACTCAATCGCCACAAACGCAGCCAGATGGAGCGGGCTATTCGCGGATTGGTGACCGTTATCATCATGGTCACTTGTACCGGAGCAATTGGGGCGGCGGTTGCTTGGCTCAGCCTTCATCACCCTATGGGATGGCTGATTGAACTGATCCTGATCACAATCTTACTGGCAGGCCGCAGCCTGTATGACCACGTTAAGGATGTCGCCCTGGCATTGACCATCGGCTTGGAGCCGGGACGCGACGCCGTATCCCACATCGTTGGGCGGGATACGTCGCAACTTGACCAGCACGGCGTCGCCCGGGCGGCGATTGAATCATTGGCCGAAAATCTGTGTGACGGTGTCATTGCGCCGATTTTTTGGTACTTGCTGTTCGGCTTTCCTGGGTTGCTGATCTACAAGACCGTCAACACCATGGATTCGATGATTGGTTACAAAAACACCAAATACCGGGCGTTCGGGATGACCGCTGCGCGCCTGGATGATGCGCTCAACTTCATCCCGGCCCGCCTGACCGGTCTGTTCCTGGTGCTCGCCGCGTTGTTCGCACCGACCGCCAGCCCCGCCAAAGCCTTTCGGGCGATGATGCGGGATTCGGGCAAACATAAATCAATCAACGCCGGGTGGCCTGAAGCGGCCATGGCCGGGGCGCTGAATATCGCCTTGGCGGGACCGCGCCGATACGTCAACACCGTCATCAAAGACCCGTGGATGGGTGACGGCACAGCAAAAGTCACGTTGAAAGACATCGAGCGCGCCCTCTACATGTACATCGTCGCCAGCCTGATCAATGTCGCCTGGATCGGTGCCGTCGCCGTGATCAGATTTGATCTCAGTTAAAATTGTTTTTTCAAACCCTCAACATTGATCGCCTTCTCAAGGCCTAACGCCAGCTCATCCAGCGCCCGGTCAAGCGCCGCCTCATAGGCCAGATGAGAAACCCTGTCGGAACGCAGAGCACGCAAAACGGCGGTGCGGAACGAATCCGACGAAAACACTCCATGCACATAGGCGCCCTTAACAAGCCCATCGGGTGAACACGCCCCATCCGGGCGGTCCGGATCCAGGATCAACCAAGGACGCTGGGTATCGGGGCCAGTCGTATCCCCCATGTGTATTTCGTAACCGCTGATCGCCTCGTCCGACGGCGCCTCTCTGCCGGTAATTTTGCCGAGTGTTTTGTCTCCGGAGATGATCGTGGTAATATCGAGTAACCCTAAACCGTCAATGCCGCCCGGCACCCCCTCTATGCCCTCAGGGTCTTCTACCCGCTTGCCCAGCATCTGATATCCGCCGCAAATTCCGATGATCTGTCCACCGCGCCGGTGGTGCGCCAGAATATCGATGTCCCACCCCTGCCGCCGCACGTCTCTCAAGTCCGATATTGTCGCTTTTGAGCCCGGGATCAGAATCAGATCGGCGTCGACCGGAACTACGGTTCCGGGTTCGATGATAACCACCGAAACATCCGGTTCCGCAGCTAGCGGATCAAGGTCGTCGAAATTGGCAATACGGGACAGACGCGGAACAGCGATTTTAATATTACCGGGTTTGGCCGTTGATCGGTCTTGGCCGTCGAGAGCCATGGCATCTTCCTGCGGCAACCGACGGGCGGCATCGATGAACGGCACGACGCCAAAACAATGCCAACCAGTTTTGTCCTCGATAATTCGCACGCCATCATCAAATAACGACGGGTCGCCGCGAAATTTGTTGATAATGAAGCCCTTAACCCGTTTTTTTTCCGGCTCGGTGAGCACGGCATGGGTGCCCACCAGACTGGCGATGACGCCGCCGCGCTCAATATCAGCGACCAGAATAACCGGCACGTCGGCGGCTTCGGCAAAACCCATATTGGCGATATCCCCATCACGTAAATTTACTTCCGCCGGACTGCCCGCCCCCTCAACCAACACCAACTCGGCCCCGTCACCAACAATCGAAAAGCTATCCAACACACGCGCCAATAGGTTGGGTTTTAGTTTGTGATAATCACGGGCATTGGCGGTTCCTTCGACCCGCCCCTGGACAATCACCTGAGCCCCAATGTCGGATTGCGGTTTTAGCAGGATCGGATTCATATGGACACTGAGGGGCACGCGGGCGGCGCGCGCCTGCAAGGCCTGCGCCCGGCCGATTTCCCCGCCATCGTCGGCAACGGCGGCATTGTTCGACATGTTCTGGGGTTTAAACGGCTTGACGGCAACGCCTTGGTTTTTGAACAGACGGCACAACCCGGCGACCAGCAGCGATTTGCCGACGTCCGATCCAGTGCCCTGAAACATGATCGCAGGCGGTCGGTTATTTCCCGGCAAGGACCTGCCTTAACTGATCAGCATCCGGGTTTTCCAATTGCCCAGCCAGAATAGCTTCCGGCGTTGCACCTGGACCATAATAAGCTTCGTTCAAATCCCGTCGCTTGGCCAATACAGCCCCCTCAAGCGACGCCCCCAAATAGGCGCCGACATTAGAACTGGCAAACGCAACGATATCAGCGCCCAGATTTGTCGTCACCGACGCCTCTAGCCCAACACCGACAACGCCAACGGTCGCTCCGGTATCGGCACCCAGTTTCCCTTGATATTCGAGGATCGATTGCAACGCGTCACCATTGCGAACAATCAAGACAATGGCGGTATCCTGGACACCGAATTGCAATCCAAAACTGGCGGCTCCCAGCGTATAGAACGCGGGATAACCCCAACTGCCATCATCGTTGCGGCGTAGCAAAACCCCATTGCCGGCCTCACCACCGGCAAAAAACCCGGCTTTGATCACGCTTGGTAAAATGATCACACCACGTGCCGTCTCCAGTAACGAGGAGAACTCTTTCAGTTTTTTATGGTTGCGAAATCGCTCGATTGTCTGAATGGCGTTGACCGTCAAATTTCTTGCCGTCAGATCCGACGGTTCATCCCAGACCGTGCAGGCACTAAAAAACAGGACGGCGGCAAGGCAGACCAGGGTGCGAAAATAATGCATTAGAATTCAATCCCTATTTGGGCCTTCACGCCTGAGCGGAAAGGATGTTTGACCATCGTCATCTCGGTCACCAGATCGGCAATTTCAATCAGCTCTTCCTTGGCGTTGCGCCCGGTGACAACAACATGAAGGTCCGCAGGCTTGTTTTGCAAAAACTCTACGACTTTTTCGATATCAAGATTTCCGTAACGCAACGGAATGTTCAATTCATCAAGGATCACCATCTTGTAGGACGGGTCGGTCATCATCTCCTTGGACATGTCCCAGGCCTTATTGGCCGCCGCGATATCGCGCTGGCGGTCCTGGGTTTCCCAACTGAACCCCTGACCCATGGCTTTGATGGTCACCAGATCGGGGAAATGCTCCAGCACCTGGCGCTCGCCGGTTTCCCAAACCCCTTTGACAAACTGCACAATGCCGACCTTCATGCCGTTGCCAATGGCCCGAACCGCAAGCCCCATGGCCGCCGTCGATTTCCCCTTGCCCTTGCCGGTGTGGACAATCAGCAACCCTTTTTCGATGGTCTTGGTCGCCAAAATTTTGTCCCGCGCGGCCTTCTTTTTCGCCATTTTTTCAGCATGGCGAATATCCAGTGCTTCATCGCTACCGGGTTCGGGCTGGTTGTCGGTATCACTCATGTGTTTGTTTATCCCTGCAATTATTTCGGCACGTGATTGGCGTGTCAGCGAATATATTGCTCTGACCGACCTGACGCTAACCTTTTTCTCTCTCCCCCTTGATAGGGGAGGAGGGAAGAAAAAGTGGCGACGAGTGCCTACCTAACTCAATCACAACCACCGTCAGGAGTCAATCAAGCACAAAATATGGTTATGCAGACTACGGCGCGTCGCGATATCTAGTATATTTTTTTAATACAGTTTCCCCTATTAGAGGGTGGGACGTTAAGCCGTTAACGCATCCAGCAAAGGCCGAGTATCGTTGCGGCGCGATTTCCACAGACCGCGATCTTCGGCTTCTTTCAGACGGTCAACCATTTCCTTTAAGGCGGCCGGATTGTATTCCTCAAGAAAAGCGCGAACGGCTTCGTCGTTGAGATAGGCGTCGAACACGGCGTCGAAGTGGTGGTCTTGAACACATTTTGCTGTGGCGGCGAAGGCGAATAGATAATCGACGGTTGCCGCCATTTCGAACGCACCTTTGTAGCCGTGGCGCATGACGCCCGCGATCCATTTTGGGTTAACCACCCGGGCACGGACGATCCGCCCAATTTCATCTTCCAAGGTACGGATGCGCGGAGTTTCAGGGCGGGAATGATCGTTGTGATATACCCGTGGCTGATCACCGGACAAATGGCGTACGGCGGCGGTGATGCCGCCTTCAAACTGATAATAGTCGTCGGAATCCAACAGATCGTGTTCGCGGTTATCCTGATTGTGAATGACCGCCTCGACCCGTTTGAGACGATTTTCAAACAGGCTGTGCTCGGCTTTACCTTCAATCCCGGCACCGTAGGCATAACCACCCCAGGCGACATAAGCTTTTGCCAGGTCGGCGTCGGTTTCCCACCCTTTCTCATCAATCAGGGCTTGCAGTCCCGCCCCGTATGCACCGGGTTTCGATCCAAACACCCGGTATCCGGCACGTTGTTTGGCGTCGCCATCCGTCAACCCGCTGGCGACAAGCTCATCGACCTCTTGTCGCACACGGGCGCGGAGTGGATTTTGGTCGCCGGGCTCCTCCATGTCAGCAACGGCGCGCACGGCAGAATCAAAGAGGTCAATCAAGGCCGGAAAGGCATCGCGGAAAAACCCGGAAATGCGTAGCGTAACGTCAACGCGAGGACGACCGAGAACAGAGGCCGGTAAAACCTCAAACCCGGTGACCCGGCGCGATGCCGAATCCCAGGTTGGTTTAACTCCCATCAACGCCAAGGCTTGCGCAATATCATCACCGCCGGTGCGCATGTTTGATGTGCCCCAGGCGCTGAGCGCCATGGTTTGCGGCCAGGCCCCATGGTCTTGCATATAACGCTCGACCAGAAGGGTCGCCGATTTCCAACCCAGCGTCCACGCCGCCGGGGTCGGCACGGTTCGCGTATCGACTGAATAAAAGTTTTTTCCCGTCGGCAGGACGTCGGGGCGACCACGGGTCGGCGCGCCGGAGGTGCCGGGCTCAACAAAACGTCCATCCAGGCCGGTCAACAACCCGGCGATTTCATGGTCTCCACATGCCGCAACCGCCGGACCCAACCGGGAGGTCAAAATATCCAGTACCGCTTGGGTTCTAGTCCACGCAGGCTCAGCTTTTATCCGTCTGCTGACCAGCGCGGTAGCGAGAAGCTCCAACAGCTCCACCGTATCACCGGCACTGCGCCAAGGGTCGTCATTGAGGGACTTTAAAACCTCGGGGCGCGGTCCCGACCAAGTCGCGGCGAGATCGCAATCCAATGGATCGAAGCCCAGGCCCAAGTCGTCGGCCAGTGCGCGGTGCAACGAGGCATTACCATCTTTGCCTCCGTCCCTCGGCACGCGTACGAGGGCGACCAGAAGGTCATCTAACAAACTGCCGACGGGGGACTGGCCAAAGATATGCAAGCCGTTTCTGATTTGTAGTTCTTTCAGCTCACAAAGATAATTATCAAGCTTGGCCAAAGCCTGATCTTCATCATCATCACCGACGATGCCGCAATCCGTATCGATACCGTTGACCTGACACAACGTCAGGATTTCGTTTTTAAGGACCTTCAGCCGACGTGGGTCAACGCCGGATGCTTCGTAATATTCATCAACCAACTGTTCGAGATCACGTAATGGGCCGTAACTTTCCGCCCGGGTCAAAGGCGGCGTCAGGTGATCGATAATCACTGCTGCAGCACGGCGCTTGGCCTGAGTTCCTTCACCAGGATCATTGACGATGAACGGATAGAGATTCGGGGTGGGGCCAAGGGCGGCTTCTGGGTAACAATTTTCCGACAGGGCTAGGGCCTTGCCCGGCAGCCATTCCAGATTTCCGTGTTTACCCATATGAACGATGGCATGGACGCCTACTTCACGGCGCAACCAGGCATAAAAGGCGAAATAACTGTGCGGCGGCACCAGGGCCGGATCATGATAGGTTTGTACCGGGTCAACATTGTAACCGCGTGCCGGTTGCAGGCCGATAATCACATTGCCCAACCGGTAGGCTGATATGGCAAAACGCCCACAGTCAACATCACCCGGCAAGAAAAACGGATCGGTTTCCGCGGCTCCCCAACGGGCCAAGACACCCTCGCGAACGGTCTTTGGCAAGGCGGCAAAAAAATGTTGGTAGTCAGCCATCGACAGAGTTTCGGTAATGGTCCGTGATTTGAGTTGTTTCAAATCGTTGGTTGGCCCCGCCAGCAGACGGGCGACCAGTTCCGCGCCATCGCCCGGAATAGAGTCGACGCGGTACCCGGCATTTTTCATGGCCTGCAGTACCAAGACGGTTCCGGCAGGTGTATCGAGGCCAACACCATTGCCCAACCGCCCGTCCTGATTGGGGTAATTGGCCAGCACCAAGGCGATTTTTCGCTGTGCCACCGGTGTTCGACGTAACTTTGTCCAGGCCGCCGCCAATTCTGCGACAAAATTTACCCGGTCTGGCACGGGCACGTAATTAACGATATCGGACTGGGTCAGCGCATCGCGGCGGGCAAGCCCCTTAAAAGACACAGCGCGACTGAACACCCGTCCGTCGACCTCCGGCAACGCGACATTCATGGCGATATCGCGCGGCGACAGACCCCGCGTCTCTCCGTGCCAGGCGTCCAGGTTACCACCTGAAAAAACGGCCTGCAAAATTATCGGCGCGTCAGCCTCACGCCCCGTCTCAAACGGCGTTGGTGTGCGTGCGACACCCGGTGCAGATACGGCAAACCCGGTCGTGTTGATAACGACGTCAGGCGGCGCGTCGGCGAAAAGCGATTCAACAATTGCTGCCGCCACTGGGTCTTTCAAGCTTTGGCAAAACACCGGCAACGGGTTGAGTCCGGCATCTGCCAGACTGGCAACCAGAGCGTCAACGGCGGCGGTGTTGCCGGCCTGAACCAATGCCCGGTAAAAGACGACAGCGGCGACCGGCCGATCAGCGACCCATTCGCAGTGCAATTGATCAAGGCTGGGTAAGGTCAAGCCCGGCCAATGCAGACCGGCACGAACAAGTGGTCGCGGTTCCTGCCAGTGCTGATCGATCCCAATTAAGCTGGCAGTGTAGTTCAAAAAATGTTCGGCATTTTCCGGCCCACCGTGAACACCGTATTGCCATAACCGATGCTGGGCATCTTGGGGCAACGTCGACAGGTCAGCCAACTCCGCATCCGGTTGATCGTCGCCCGGCAACAACGCTAGCGGAATGCCTTTCGCCCGGCATGCCGCCGCCACTTCATCAACCCCGTATGCCCAGTATCCCCGCCCCCCAAGAACCCGCACGATAACCACTTTGGCACCAGAGATAACGCTGTCGACGTAAAGATCGACAGACATGTTATGTCCGAGATGCATAAGGTTGGCGAGACGCAGACTAGGAACCGACGAAGTCTGACCGTGCAGCCTCCCGTGCGCTTGCGATAGCGACGCAAGCTCCGTATCGGCGGCGGAGATATAGACGATGTCGCCCGGGGATTGGCCCAGATCGATCGCTTCGGAACCATCCGAAATCCCGCCAGGCTGGGCGGCCAGAAGGTGCATGTCAGGCTGCAGGCGCCAGCGCGGCACGTATCGCCTGTTCGTTCATGCCGGTTTCACCGATGATCACCAGTGCCGTACGCCGCTCTTCATCGACCTGCCAGGGGCGATCATAGTAGCGCTGGATGCGTGGGCCGACACCCTGAATGACGTGACGCATAGGCTTGCCCGGCACGTTGGCAAAACCCTTGATCCGCAAAATATTGTGATCAGCCACCGCTTTTGCGATGCGGGTCTCCAGCCCATCCGGATCGACAACATCGCCAAGGGTGACGACAAAACTGTCAAAGTCGTCGTGATCGTGATCGTCTTCTCCGTCATGGTGAGATTTTCGGTTTTCAATCACATCTTCGACGGCAGCACCGATCCCCAGCAGGACGGTTGCATCGATTTGTCCATGTCGGGTCCGGAGTACCTTGGCACCGGCATTCAAATCATTGGCGATGTCGGCTTCAACCGATTTAAGGGCGGCCTCATCAATCAAGTCGCTTTTGTTCAGAAGAACCAAATCGGCAGACAACAGTTGATCTTCAAAGACCTCTTCCAAGGGCGAGTCATGGTCAAGAGCATCGTCGGCTTCTCTTGCGGCTTGCACGGCGTCGGGATCGGCGGCAAACCGCCCATCATACACCGCCGAGGCATCAACGACGGCGATCACGCCATCGACGGTGACCCGAGATTTAATTTCTGGCCAGGTAAAGGCTTTGACCAGTGGCTTGGGCAACGCCAATCCCGATGTTTCGATAACAATGTGGTCCGGCGGCAGGTCCCGGTCGAGCAAGCTTTCCATGGTCGGCAAAAAATCATCGGCGACGGTGCAGCAAATGCACCCATTTGCCAGCTCAACAATAGTGTCGTCTTCGCAGCCTTCGATGCCACATCCGGCGAGCATGTCCCGGTCAACACCAAGGTCACCAAATTCGTTGATAATCAGTGCTATTCGTTTGCCCTTGGCGTTTTCCAGTAAATGACGGATCAGGGTTGTTTTGCCCGCTCCCAAAAAACCGGTAACCACTGTCGCAGGTATTTTCATTAAATCTCGTCTTTCATAATCATTGGCAGGCCCGCCGCCATAAATATCACCCGGTCCGACGCAGCAGCCACGACTTGGTTCAATCGCCCGGCACAGTCCCTGAATTCTCTCGCCAGAGTATTGTCCGGCACGATGCCAAGGCCGACCTCGTTGGAGACCAGCACGACCGGCCCGTTTGATTGCCGAAGTGCACCGGTTAATGCAACCGTTTCGGTCTCTAAGTCATAATTGCCAAACATCAAATTTGACAACCAAAGTGTTAGGCAGTCCACCAAGATCGGACGGTCTGCCCGTGATTCAGTGTTGATTATATTGGTTACACCGACGGGTTCTTCAATGGTCTGCCAGATTTTTCCTCGGCGCTCTTGATGCCGTGAGATGCGCGCGGCCATTTCGTCATCTTCGTCGTTCATTTCCGCCGTCGCCAGATAAAGTCCCTGCCCATAAACTTCGACCAGTTTTTCCGCATAATGACTTTTGCCCGAGCGCGCCCCGCCCAACACCAAGGTGCTTTTTGGAAGGGTCAGTGTGCTTTTTGGACTTAAAGGTGAAGTGGTCATGATATCATTTTGCCGGACGGTTGATGCAGACCACCCGCCACGCCGCTCCTTTGCCTCGCAAAAGCCCGCCTTCAACATGGTCCAGGCAGGTCATCGACAAATTATCAGTGACAAATGCCATGCCCGCTTCTGGACTCAGGGCAAGTGCATGGGAAATGGCGGCCCGAATGGTGCCACCATGGGCAACGGCGACGATGGTTTGACCAGCCCGTTCCGCCGTTATTCGGTCAATGACGCCTGCTGTACGTTTGATCTGATCCGCGAAACTCTCACCACCGGGCGGGCGATTACGTGCCGGATCTTGCCAAAAGGCGTCATAAACTTGACGGTCACGTTTTTCCATGTCGCCCCATTTACGGCCCTGCCAATCGCCAAAATTCTGCTCGCCCAGGTGTTCCTCGACAACGGGTTGGGGGAAATTAAGCCCGGCGTCGCGAATAGCGCTGGCCGTATCGTGGGTGCGTGAAAGATGGCTGGTCATCCAGTACGCCTTGGCCGGAAGAACTGCCGCCAAGTGATTAAACGAGGCGTGGTCGGTGGTATCGCAGGGCACGTCATCGGAACCATACATAATCCCGTCCATGCCGGTGACCGGGGCATGGCGAACCCACCACCAGCGCGTCGTTATGCTGCTCATAAGGCGGTCGCTCCGGCGACAATCAATACGGCAATTTCTGCAAGCTGTTGGGTGCCGCCCAGGACATCACCGGTGTAACCGCCGATTTGCCGTTGGGCAATGACGGCCATGATCACCACTGCAATCAGCGCCGCCGCAGTGCCAACAATCGCCATTACCAAATTCACAAACGGCCATGCCAACAGGGCACCGATCACCAGCGCCGTCACCATGGTCTTTGCCGTTCCTCGCCCGGCGTCGGCGGCCAGTCCATCGGTTCGGGCAAGCGGCAGAAAAAACATCACTGTCGGCAGGACGGAACGGGATAATACCGCCGCACCGACGATTGCCACCGCCGCCAATCCCGGGCCCGGAAGGCCGGACAGGATAGCGGCACGAACAGCCACAGAAAAAATCAAGGCGAGCACGCCAAAGGCGCCAATTCGGCTGTCGCGCATGATGCGCATTTTGTTTTGTTTATCGACGCCACCGCCAAATCCGTCGGCGACGTCGGCAAGGCCATCTTCGTGAAGTCCCCCGGTGACAAGCGCCGCCGTTGCCAAACCGATAAACGCGCACGCCAACGGATGGAGATCAAGCTCGGCCGCCAGCATCAGAGCCGCGCCGGAAATAACGCCGACCAGCAATCCAATAATCGGGTAAGCCCGCCCGGCATCGGACAGTTCACCCGGCCCGACATCGCCGGACGGACGAAAGGGCAAGCGGGTCAGAAACAGTCCGGCGACGGCGACGTTCCTGGCCCACCCCGCCAGCGGTCCTGACCTCAACTCTGGATCGGTTCCAACGTTGCCCATTTCGTGACCTTTTTTGAAATTACCGCGTGCGCCAGACGCTTTTTGGTTATAGGTGAGGATGACCTCAAAAGAAACCAGTGGATTCCATTATGACCCTCACTTCACTCAATGACGTCCGTCAACTGTTACTAAATTTGCCCGGGCCAGATGAACAGGCGGGTGACGCCGCCAGAGCGCGCGAGCCTCAGTTGACCAAACCTGCGGGCTCACTTGGTCGACTGGAACACGTCGCCGAATGGCTGTCCCGGTGGCAGGGTGCGCACCCCCCCAAAATGGAGATGCCTCGGGCGCGGGTTTTCGCCGGCAATCATGGCGTCGTCGCCAAAGGCGTGTCGGCCTTTCCGGCGGAAGTCACCCAGCAGATGGTTTATAATTTTGAATCGGGCGGAGCGGCGATCAACCAGTTGTGTCGTGTTTTTGGTACGGAACTGAAGGTCAAAGGATTGAGCCTTGATCGGCCAACCGCCGATTTCACTGAGGCAGCGGCAATGACCGAAGGCGAATGCGTTGACGCCATCATCATCGGAATGAACAGCGTTCCTGAGTTTACGGATGTTTTATGCCTGGGGGAGATGGGGATCGGCAACACAACATCTGCCGCCGCCATTTGTCACGCCCTGTTCGGCGAGAGTGCGGAGATTTGGACAGGGGCAGGCACGGGGGTCGTCGGCGACGCCCTGCAAAAAAAGATTTCGGTTGTGCGTGACGGTGTTGCCTACCACAAAACCAACATTAAAGATGGCCTGGACGCATTGATGTGCCTTGGTGGACGCGAGCTGGCGGCGATCGCCGGCGCGGTCATCACCGCACGACAGAAGCGTGTCCCCGTCCTGCTTGACGGTTATATCTCTACCGCCGCCGCTTCCACGCTTGAAGCGACATTGACCGGCTCGCTTGACCACTGCTTGGTATCGCATAGGTCAATGGAGCCAGGGCACTTGCGGTTGATAAGCGCCATCAATCAACGCCCATTGCTGGAGATGGATATGCGCCTGGGAGAAGCATCGGGGGCCGCATTGGCCGTCGCCATCCTGCAAGGTGCCGTGGCCTGTCACAACGGCATGGCAACCTTCGCCGAGGCCGGTGTCAGCGACAAAGACGAATGATCGCGACCAAAGCAAAATTTGGCTTAGTTCCGCTCAATCCGACGCTTCAAACGTAACAGTTCACGACGGCGGGAATCTTCGGCGATCAAGGTTTCAACATATCGTCCCTGAAAATGGTTGATGCCGACCGACCGGCCAAAGTCTACCGCTTCACGATGGTCGCACCGACACAGAATTACCGTACGCCTACCCAATTTTTTGACCAGATCCGACAGGATTGCGTGGATATGATCGCCGCCATCGACCAGATCCGGATGCCAGATCAACTTACACATATCAACGCCAAGGCGATCCAGATTGATCATTTGAATCGCCTCTAGTGACAAACCATCCAGACATACACGAAAGCCTTTTTCCTGCAAATATTCACGGGCAAAAAGATAAGACGACAAATCGACAAACACGTCTTCCTTTTGCAGTTCGATAATCATCGACCCCCGGCGCGAGGCCGATACGTTATTATCAAAGGCTTGAAATTCATTCGATAACACCGTCGCCACATTGATATTAAAACTGATTTCACCAGAGATCGAAATGCTGTCGGTCTTCGCCAGCATCGAAAGCATGCGCCGATCAAGGGTTTCGGTAAGATGCTGAAACAGCCAGCGATTGGCGGTGACATTAATGCCAGGCAGAATCGTTTCGCGCAGGTCCTTGATCGATATGAAAAGTTCACTGAACTCCTGAGTCGGGATCAACTTTGAATCAACACTACAGACAAATTGACGACGGACGAGATTGGACAGATCGGCGCGGGTCAACGCGGTTTCCAGCCGGGCCAGCACGTCTGGGTTCATCGGCTCGCCCTGCTGCTGCTTGGCCTTCAGTGCGGCCCGTGCATCCATGCGGGCACGCACCACGGATTGGCGTTTTTGTTCGGCTTGGGCCATCGATTGAGCCAAACCGAGGATTGCCGAAAACTCGCTGTCAGCATCGTACCAGTTGGCGAACGCGGGCAATTTTGGGTTTTCTTCGGTGACCAATGGGTCATCACTGAACAGAAAGCGGATTTTCTGGACGATAGTCTCGACCTCAGCCAGAAATGGTTTCTTGAAGATGAAAAAAATATCAGCGTTTTTCAGGGTGAAAATCTGACCATGAAGCTCCGACACCAATGGATTAAAATTACTGGCCGCCGTACGGATATGTTGATCGCGCCGATTGAATGGTCGCAGTTCAGACAGGTGAATATGCACCACCATACGATCCTGTTTTAATTTTTCCAGGCGATGGATATAATCGAGCAGAAGGTTTTCCTGGCTCGGCGAATTACGAGAACCCTCAGCCATTGAAGCCATTGCCTCCTGCGTGATGCGAGTCCTGATACGTCATTTTATCGCTTTTTTCCGTTGCTGATAATTTCAGCCAGCCGATCAATAAAAAAACCCTGAAATCGATTAATACCCAACGACAGTCCCCATTTCACCGCCTTTTCAGTGTCGACACGGGCCAAAATGACGCTGTTTTTACCAACGTGGGCAATAACCTCCTTGATCTCTGCCTCCCGACGGTCCTCCCCATCGTCTTGCAAGGCGGTGCTCCAGCTGATCTTGAGAAAATCTGAGCCCAAGATTGAGGGATCAAAATATTGCAAAGATAAAGGATCCAGGCCGTCAATGAGGACGCGGTAACCCCTTTCTTGGAGCGTGTCACGAGCATAACCGTAGGTCTTGGGATCAGCGAAAACGTCAATTACCTGCATCTCAATAACAACGTTGCCGCTGCGTTTGCCGATGACCCGATGAAATTTCTGAAAATCCCGCGAAAGCACGGTGCTGATATTGAGATTGATGCTAATTGGCTCGAAGTCATCATCGTATTCCCGTTCGGACAATACCCCTAATAACCGCCGATCAAGGCTTTCTGTCAGATACTGAAATAACCAGGGACTGGCAAAAAAATCCGTATCCGGCGCAATCCGTTCACGAACCTTACCCATGGAAATAAAGTTTTCGCGAAAGACAACTTCCCCGTCGCCGCCCGTGCGTACCAAAAGGCAGGTTTGATGCTGGACCAGATCAGAAATCCGCATACTCATCAGTTTTTTATTGAGATCAGAAAGATTGCGCGGCGACAAAGGCTCGCCCCTAGCCCGTTTCAGAGCACTGGCGCGCGCCGCCTCTTCGGCGACCCGCTCGGCCCCCAATGACATATCGGCAATAACCGACAAAAATGCGGCGAAATCTTCGGTGCTGGAGAGATCATGCCATGTGGTAAAATTATCTTCAAACCCGGTGTCATCGACCTCAGCCAGTGGGTCTTCGTTGAAAAGCGTGCGAACCTTGTCAATCACCAGGTCGACTTCATCAACGGGAATGTTGTGGCAAATCAACACCAAATCGAGGTTGCTCAGCGAAAATAGCGTTGCGTCGTAGTTTTCAAGCAAAAGGTCGAACGCTCGCGTCGCAATATGAATGAAGTGGGGCTGTTTGTTGTTGGCGCGAAGGTCAGACAAGTGGACGTGGACAGCAAAATATCCAGCAGGGCTGTTCTCGATACGGTTCAGGCGATCAAGCAGCTGCGATTCTTCAGAGTTGGAAAACCCTGTATTCGTGTTGGTGCTTGTACTGCCCCATTCAGCCATAATGCAGAGTGCCCTGTATTTTGTGCGATCACGGATACCCGATCCTGACAGGTAGGGTACTCATCAATATTTAAAAACAGATTACCGTGAACCACCTTATAGTACAGGCACAAACCGTCGCGCCGGTGAGCGTGACATCAGTCACGGGAGCAAATCCATTAATATCACGCACCCTCCAATGATTAACGGAAACCCGCCGAAACCAAGCGATCATACCGTCCTCTATGCGATTGGCGATATTCATGGTCGCCTGGATTTACTGCAAGACCTGTATGAACAAATCAACCACGATGCTGTGGCGCTGAATGCCGATGACCGAACAATCGTCCATTTGGGCGACTACATTGATCGCGGACCTGACTCAAAACATGTTATCGAGCATTTTTGCAGCCAACCGCCAGAAGGGTTCGATAACCATTGGTTGATCGGCAATCATGAACAAGACATGTTAGGGTTTCTTGCGGGCGACCCCATGTCAACACGGTGGTTATTTAACGGCGGACAAGAAACTCTGAAGAGTTACGGCGTTGTCTATGACGGTGTTGAGACAACCGCAGACATCGTTGATCAGGTCAGGTCGGGTCTTAACGCCAACGTGCCAACCGCCCACCGTCTGTTTTTGGAAAATCTCGTTCTCACATACGAAAGTGGCGATTACCTGTTTGTCCATGCGGGCGTACGTCCGGGGATCGCGCTTAAGGACCAGGCACCGCGCGATCTGACGTGGATTCGCCATCAATTCCTTAATGCGACTGAGAATTTTGGCAAGATTGTTATTCACGGACATTCGCCGTTTCGCAATCCGCAGGTGCGCAGAAACCGGATCGGTATTGATACCGGGGCCTATCATACGGGTCGCTTGACCTGTCTTGTCCTTCACGGTCGCACCTACCGCTTCCTGCAAACCAACCCGTGAAACAGCTTTGTCAGTTGGCACTTGCAGTGATAGGCTCCGACCGACTTCGTAAAATGAACCCCTAAAGGCCGTCATGCAGATACGAAAACACATTCTGGTTACCGGCGGCGCCGGATTTCTCGGCTCGCACCTTTGTGAGCGCCTGATCAACGACGGTCATGATGTGATCTGTGTGGATAATTATTTTACCGGCACCCGTGACAATATCTTGCATCTGCTTGACCACCCCCACTTCGAATTAATGCGTCATGATGTCACCTTTCCGCTATATCTGGAAATTGATGAAATCTACAATCTCGCCTGTCCGGCCTCGCCGGTTCATTATCAGGCTGATCCGGTGCAAACGACCAAAACAACCGTGCACGGGGCGATCAACATGCTCGGGTTGGCCAAACGGACCAAAGCAAAGATATTTCAGGCCTCGACCAGCGAAGTCTACGGCGACCCGGAAGTTCACCCACAACCAGAATCCTACCGTGGCAATGTTAATCCGATCGGCCCACGCTCATGTTATGATGAAGGCAAGCGCTGCGCTGAAACGTTATTTTTTGACTACAAGCGCCAGCACAATCTAAACATTCGCGTTGCCCGGATATTCAATACTTATGGCCCGAGGATGCATCCCAACGACGGTCGCGTGGTCTCTAACTTTATTGTTCAGGCCTTAAAAGGCGATCCAATTACGATTTATGGCGATGGTCAGCAGACAAGGTCTTTCTGTTATGTCGATGACCTGATCGAGGCCTTCATTAAGTTGATGGCGGCCCCGGACGACGTAACCGGTCCGATGAATTTGGGTAACCCCGGCGAATTTACCATCCGCGAATTGGCCGAAACAATCATCCGCCTGACCGGCTCATCATCGGCGTTGATCACCCAACCCTTGCCAGAAGATGACCCCCTGCAACGCCAGCCCGATATTACCTTGGCGCGAGAGACCCTTAACTGGGAACCTACGATCAAACTTGGGCAAGGCCTCGGGCATACGATTGACTATTTCAAGGGTGTATTGGCTGCCGCATAAACGGTTTTCGCCCAGCCCCGGAAACCACGGTCTTGCACGCCACTTCTGTCTTCAGCCCAGCGATCTACCGGAATGCAAAACCCGGTCTTTGGTCGATTAATCACCCGATCTGGCAACGGTGTCCTTGGCGTTAACGCCATGTCACGTTTGCTCAACCCGCCCGGTTTTAAAATTGCTGGCAAAACCGTCTTCAGCAAAACCGGGTCAACCAACGGCACACGAATTTCAAGGGAATTGGCCATTCCGGCCCAATCAGAATCACGCAGCAGCTGGTTGCGCATATAAAACGCACTTTCCAGGGCGGCAATTTTGCGTTTTGGTTCTGTCAACGGCTGAGAAACCTGCTCCAGCATCGGCATCGGCGCCAAATCAACAAGCCCTTGGCGCGCCATATCGACATCCATAACCTTTGGCAATTCCCAGGGCATATACAGACCACGGCGTAACAAATACGCCCCACCATAGGTGCCACCGTATTCAAAAACGCCCGGTGCCTTAGGGGACATGAAATTTCCCATAAACGGCGCACTGAGTTTTCGAAATAGTTTACCAAGCGTGTTCGACGCCGGGATCCGACCAATCCGCCTGACCATATCTGGGACCTGATGAAACGTGTCGTATCCGCCAAAAAGTTCATCTCCACCAAGACCGGAGAGCGCCACCTTCAAACCCTTGCGGTGGGCGGCGCGGGCAACAAAATAAGTGTTTACGCCATCAAGCGAGGGCTGATCCATCGCCTCCAGAATATCGTCGACGGCCTCGTCAAAATCTGCTCTTGATACCCGTTCGGTATGCTGGTCGGTGCCATACACTTTTGCCACGTCTTCGGCCAAGGCGACTTCATCGCGGTCATCGTTGGCGTATTCATCAAAACCCAGGGTAATGGTTTGCAGGCGCTCGCCTTGGCATTCGGCGGCAAGTGCGGCAATTGAGGTGGAATCGAGACCGGCAGAAAGGAAAACACCGACGGGCACATCAGCAACGAAGTGATGACGTACACTGTCAAGTAACGCCTCACGAAGATCGACATTCGCCTCGGCCGACGGATGTGCGGGAAGATTAGCAAGTTCCGTACTTATATCGAAAAAGCGTTGTGTTCGCCGATTGCCGTTTGCACTGATTTGCATCCAGTGGCCTGCGGGCAAGGCACTGACCCCGGCAAACAGGGTGTGGGGATCAGGGACACTGCCAAACACGAAAAACCCGGCGTGACCCGCTGGATTAGGGGCCGTATCAATTTGCCCTCCCGCCAGCAGCGCCTTGACCTGCGATGCGACGCGGAACGTGTGACCATCATCGGCGTAATATATCGGTTTGATGCCGTACGGGTCACGGGCAAGAAAAAAAGTTCGCTCCAATTTATCCCAAATGACAATCGCAAACATTCCGCGTAACATTGTCAGCATATCGGCGCCGTGACGCTCATACAGTCTGAGAATAACTTCCGTATCGGACTCAGTATTAAAGGTGACACCCGCTTGCTCAAGATCGTTACGCAAGGCCCGAAAATTATAAATTTCGCCGTTGTAGGTAATGTGGAAGCGCGGTGCCGTACCGCCGGGACCGGCCACGGTCATAGGCTGGGCGGCGGCGTCACTAAGATCAATGATTGCCAGTCGACGATGGCCCAAGCCAACCCGCTGATCGTCAGAAATCCACTGACCTTCACCGTCTGGGCCGCGTCGGAACATCGCGTCATTGATCGACTTTAGTTCCGTCGCGTCTACCGGCGGGGCATTATGGTCGTAGGCATAAAGGGCGCATAATCCACACATCTGTGCTTCATAACCCGCAACAGCGGATCAACAAAGTTTTTTCAACAAAATCAGCCGTTCGAATTTTTTGCGTATGCGACAGCACTTTTTTAAAAATCGCTGGGCAATTCTTTGCAATCGCGGGAGGAATATGAGTAAAAGGGCGCATGAAACAAGTTATACAAAGCAGGCGCTCAGGTAAACTGGCGCTAAAAGACGTTCCGGAACCGCAGGTCAAGGGTGGTCATCTTCTCGTTCGCACGCGAGCCTCACTGATTTCCGCCGGCACTGAACGCATGGTCGTCGATTTCGCCAAAAAGAACCTTGCGGGCAAAGCCAAGGCACGACCGGATCTGGTCAAAAAGGTCGTTGAGAAGGCCAAACGGGACGGCCTGAAATCAACCTTCCAGACTGTCATGGCGCGGCTTGATGAACCCTTGCCGCTGGGTTATTCGGCGGTTGGTGACGTGGTCGCGCTCGGCAGCGGCCTGGAAGGGGTGTTTCGGGTCGGCGAACGGGTGGCGATTGCCGGTGCCGGCCTTGCCAACCATGCGGAGCTAAACGTTGTTCCCCGCAACCTCGCCGCCCCGGTGCCAGAGGGTGTCGCCGACGAAGACGCCTGCTTCGGTACGCTTGGTGCCATCGCCCTTCATGCGGTCCGCAATTTACAGGTCGGTCTCGGTGATACTGTCGGGCTGATTGGTCTCGGCCTGGTTGGGCAATTGGCCGCACAGTTTTTAAAATTGGCCGGGGTTCGGGTGATTGGGCTTGATTATGACCCCGCGCGCCTTGATCTCGCCACGTCACTTGGCATTGAAGCCGCCCTTAACCCGTCAACAGATGACGCCGTGCAAACGGTCAAAGCCCTGACCCGAGGGCGTGGTTGTGACGGCATTCTGATTGCCGCCGCGACCTCCTCAAGTGAACCCTTTCAAATGGCCGCCGATATTGCCCGGGATCGGGCGCGGGTTTCCATGGTCGGACTGACCGGCACCGAATTTCCCTACGGCGATTTCATGAAAAAGGAACTTAACATCGTCGTTTCTAGGTCCTATGGCCCGGGCCGATATGACCCTGATTTCGAAGGGCGCGACGTTAAATACCCAGAAGGGTGGGTACGCTGGACGGAAACGGAAAATCTGGCCGAATGCCTGCGCTTGATGTCGCCCAAGCTGGGCCACCGCCTGAATGTGGGGGCGTTGATCTCTCACCGGTTGGACATCAACAACGCAGAAGACGCTTACACGATGATTACCAAAGCGACGGAGCCGCATATGGGCGTCGTTCTGAGCTACCCTGAACAGCCGTGTGTTTCCGCCCCGGCACTCACCAAGTCTTTGGTCAAACCGTCATCCGGCTGCGTATTGGGGGTGATCGGTGCAGGTAATTTCGCCAAGTCCGTGTTGTTGCCTGAACTCAATAAAATCGCTGACGTGACGCTTCATACGCTGGCCACCCAACGCGGTGCAACGGCAGATCACGGTCAGCGCACCTTCGGATTTTTACACAGCACAACGGATTCCGACGCTGTTCTCGACAACCCTGATATCAATGCCGTGCTGATTGCCACCCGTCACGATAGCCATGCCGAACTGACGGCGCGGGCGCTGGAAAAAGGTAAGTCCGTTCTGGTCGAAAAACCGCTGGCGCTTGACCGTGCCGGTCTCAACAGGGTGATTGAGGCCCGCAACAGCCGGGAAGATTGTTTTTTCCAAGTTGGCTTTAATCGTCGCTTTGCCCCCATGGCCGACCGTGTACGCACCGCGTTCGCCAGCACCGACGCCCCGAAAGTGATGACGCTACGCATCAACGCCGGGGCCATTGACGCCGATCATTGGGTCCATGCCGCCAGCGAGGGGGGTGGACGCGTCCTTGGTGAGGTTTGTCATTTTGTCGACCTCGCCCGCTACTTCGCCGGATCTGCGATCACCTCGGTTCAGGCCGTCGCCGCACGGTCAGAAAACGCCGCCTGTGATGATGTCTCCGTCTCTCTGACTTTTGCCGACGGGTCACTGGCGAGCATTGTGTATACAGCGCTTGGCGATAGCAGTGCTGACAAGGAACGCTTCGAAATTTTTTCGGGCGGACGCAATGCGGTGATTGAAGATTTCCGCCACCTCAGGATAACCGGGTCGGGAAAAGCGGTTTCGGAAAAATCTGCCCAAGATAAAGGCTTCAAAAAAGCGCTGCGGGCATTCAGCCAATGCGTTGTCGTGGGCGGCCCGTTGCCGATCAGCGAAGAAGAGCAAATTGAAACAAGTTTGGCGACCATTGCCGTTCTCGAAAGCCTGCAATGCGGAACTAAAATCAACCTTTAGGCATCGAACAGAAGGAACTTTAAGGTGACACTAACGGAACTCTATACATCAGAATTTGAAGAGCATGCGGTTGTCATGGCGTCCACTCGTGATCACCTTCAAGCCCCTTTCCTTCAATTGGTAAACCATGCCTTGATCAGCATCCGCCAGGGCGGGAAAATTCTGTTTTTTGGCAATGGTGGCAGTGCCGCTGACTGTCAACATCTGGCAACGGAACTGACCATTCGTTTCAAGAAAGACCGCGCCCCAATCGCCGCCATCGCCTTGACCACCGATACGTCTGCGTTAACGGCCAGCGGTAACGATCTCGGTTTCGACGAAATATTTGCCCGTCAGATCGAGGCCTTGGCGAAACCGCAAGACCTGGCCATCGGTATTTCGACCTCGGGAAATTCTGAAAATGTGATCAAGGGACTGATGCAGGCCAAAAAAATTGGTGCCGTCGCCGCCGCGCTTGGCGGCCGAAACGGCGGGCGGATGAATGAGGTTGCAACCCCCTATCTTGTCGTGCCGTCGGATACCACCGCACGCATCCAAGAAATGCACATCATGATCGGCCATATGTTTTGTGATGCGCTTGAGCGAGAATTAAAACTGGTATGAACTCTGTGGCACACCTTTCTTTATTGGTCGAACGGCTGAGCGAGGCGCGGGTCCTGTGCATTGGCGACATCATACTGGACAAGTTTGTGAGCGGCGAGGTAGAGCGCATTTCGCCGGAAGCACCGATCCCGATATTGACGATCACCGACGAGACGTCAATGCTGGGAGGTGCCGGGAACGTTGTCCGCAACATCACGACACTGGGCGGACAGGTCCATTTTCTATCCGTCGTCGGAAATGATGACGCCGGGCGAACCGTCGCCGGAATGCTTGATCAACACGCCGGTGTTCAGGCCGAGTTAATAACCGACCCGACACGGGAAACGGCTATTAAGACTCGGTTTCTCGCGGGTAATCAACAAATTTTGCGCACCGACAGGGAAACCGTATCCAGTATTTCAGACGCGTTGGTCGATCGGATCATGGTCAGTCTCGAGAACGAAATTTCATCAATCGGTGCGGTCATGCTGTCTGACTACGGCAAGGGCGTGTTAAGCAACGGCCTCCTGCGGCACGTGATCAAGATGTGTAATGACACAGCTGTCCCCGTCATCGTTGATCCTAAGGGAACCGACTACACCTGTTATCGCGGGGCGACACTGGTCACGCCCAATCGCAAAGAACTCGAACAAGCCTCAGGCATGCCGACCAAAACTGACGCCGATGTCGTTGCCGCCGCCCGCCACTTGATCACAAACTGTGGCATAATCAGTGTGTTGGTCACCCGAAGCGCCGACGGTATGTCATTGGTTTCTGCTGAGCAGACTGATCATCTCGCTGCGGAAGCGAGAGAGGTTTTCGATGTCTCCGGTGCCGGTGATACCGTGGCGGCGGCAATGTCGGCTGCCCTGAGTATCGGAATTGACACCAAAGACGCCGCCGCCCTGGCCAACTCGGCCGCGGGAATTGTCGTGGGCAAATTTGGCACCGCTACTGTTTACACGTCAGAGCTGATCGGATCGCTACAACATCAAAATGTTTCAGAGGCGGAAGCCAAAGTGTGCACGGATGACCAGACCGCCGAGCACGTTGCGGGCTGGCGACGTCTCGGTCTTAAGGTCGGCTTTACCAACGGTTGCTTCGATTTGCTGCACCCCGGTCATTTGTCTCTGCTTAATCAGGCAAAAAATGCCTGTGACCGATTGATTGTTGGACTGAATACAGACGCATCGGTCAAACGTCTAAAGGGCTCAGAACGCCCGCTACAATCGGAATCGGCGCGGGCGCTAGTACTGGCGTCATTGGCCAGCGTCGATGCCGTCGTTCTATTTGACGACGAGACCCCGTTACGATTGATCGAGTTGTTGCTGCCCGATGTGCTGGTTAAAGGTGCGGATTACACGGAAGACAACGTCATCGGTGCCGACGTCGTCAAGGGTAACGGCGGCCATGTCGTTCTTGCCGGACTCGCCGACGGTTTCAGCACCACTGCGACCATTGAACGCATGAATGACAGCACTTAACGGCAAAATGGAAACCGTCCAACTAATCGCCGATCACATGCCAAATCCGCTTCCACAGCCCTTTAGGTGTTTGTGCCTCTGGTGTGTTCCCCGGCGCTGAATTGACCGACGGCTGTGTTTGTCCCAGTGCGGTTTGACGGTTGGGTAACGCGACACGGGTGCGGTTGCCATGCGCCGCGATCATCACCTTGGCCCAAATTTTGGCCGGCAACCCGCCGCCCGTTAACCGTTTCATTGGGGTACCGTCGTCGTTGCCGATCCACACACCAGCGACATAATCGGCGCTATACCCAATGAACCAAGCATCGCGATAATTCTGGCTGGTGCCGGTTTTGCCCCCGACCGGGCGATTGAGGCGGGCGTTTTTGCCGGTGCCGGTATTGATAACCGCGCTCATCATCTTATTCATTGCGGAGACGGCGCCTGGTGCGACAACCCGGCCCGGCCCGCTGCCTTGGCGTTGATATTGGACATCACCATTACCGTCGGTAATGTCTTGAATACCAAATGGCCACAACCCGAAACCGCCGTTGGCAAATGGCCCGTAGGCCGCGGTTAATTCAAGCAACGTCATCTCCGCCGTTCCGAGCGCCAGCGATAACTCAGGCTTCAAATCTTCACGGATGCCTAACCGGCGGGCAATGTTAACAATTCTCTGCGGGCCGGCTTTTTGTGCGACCTTGACGGCAATGGTATTGACCGATCGGGCCAGGGCGTCCGTCAACGTCATCTTGCCTGCAAATTTATTGTTAAAGTTTTTTGGCGACCAGCCATCGATGCGAACCGGCGCATCAATCATCACTGATGTCGGTGACAGACCGGCTTCAAGACCAGCCAGGTAAACCAACGGCTTGAAGGCCGATCCGGGTTGCCGTTTTGCTTGTGTCACACGATTGAATTGGCTGGCGGCGTAATTCCGTCCTCCGACCATCGCCCGTACAGCCCCATTTGTATCCAAGACAACAAGCGCACCATTTGCAGCGCCACGCTTGCGGCCGCCTTCGGCGAGGGCCTTTTCCAAATACATTTCGGCTTTTTTCTGAAGTTTAGCGTCAAGCGTCGTTATGACGCTCAGGTCTCGATCCCCGCCCGATACATAACTTGGGACTTGCTTCAAAACCCAATCGGCAAAATATCGCCCCACCCGATTTGACCGGGTCACCAATGCCCGCCGTCTGCCTTTTTCGGCCGCCTTCGCCTGGGCGCTTGTCAAATACCCGGCGGCGACAAGATTACGCAGAACCTGAACCGTACGGGCATGGGCGCGTTGTTTACTGGACAAGGGATTATAGCGGCTAGGGGCTTTTAACAAACCCGCCAATAACGCCGCTTCGTAGGTCGAGACCTTGGACGCCGGACGATTGAAATATTTTCGCGACGCCGCATCAACGCCGTACGTTCCGGATCCAAAATAAACACGATTGAGGTAGATTGTTAAAATCTGTTCTTTGGAGAAACGGTGCTCCAGCCAAAGCGCTAACATTAACTCCTGAACCTTGCGTTTTAGGGATCGTTTCGGAGTAAGAAAAAGATTTTTAGCCACTTGCTGCGTCAAGGTACTGCCCCCCTGAACAATTTTTTTAGCCTTGATATTGGCCCATGTCGCGCGCGTAAGGCCAATCAAATCGATTCCGAAATGTTGGTAAAAGCGGCGATCCTCGGTTGCCAAGACGGCGTCGGGCAAAATCGCAGGCAAATCGCGAAGCTGGACAGGCAAACCATAAAGGTCCCCCCTAGCAGCAAGGATCTGGCCATCGGCAGATATTAATGTGACCGTCGGGCGACGGGTGGCCGCCAACGCCTCATCGACGTCGGGCAAGTCTGCATAAAACCAACCGGCGATCAGCACCCCGCCAATCAGCCCCCAAACCAAAAGCGTGGTGGCCCATTTTAGGGTGCTGAGAACCAACTGACCCCCTGAAAATGTACGGGGGCGATTGCTCCTAGATTTAGCGGTTAGGGACTGTCGTTTTACCATACCCCTTTATTATCAATCTCGGTTAGGATTGAGTTAAGACAGTGCAGAACGTCAGCTTAGCCGGGTAGACCAAGTAGAGATATCGGTGTCCTACCCGCTGTTCCGCAAGCCTGCGGAAATGCCGTTGATCGTTAATTGCACACCGCGCAAAACTTTAGGGTTGTCGGAATGTTTGCGGTGAAGCTTCAACATTTCGACTTGAATGTGATTCAAGGGATCCAGATAGGGGAAGCGGTTTTGGATCGAGCGTTCGAGAAGCGGGTTACTTTGCAACAGCTTGGTGTTTCCGGAAATTTTCAACAGGGCATCAATCGAGTCCCGCCATTCATTCCGAATACGACCGAAAATTTTCTGCCGCAAGTTTTGATCTTCAACCAACGCAGCATACCGTGAGGCGACGGCGATGGAACTTTTAGCCAAGACCATGTCCATATTGGCAAGCTGTGTACGAAAGAACGGCCAATCGCGGTACATTTCCTGCAACTGTTCCAGGCCCTGATCCGGGTGATCTTCCAGCCATTTTTTAACCGCCGAGCCAAAACCATACCATCCGGGCAACATCAAGCGGCATTGAGCCCAGCTAAACACCCAGGGAATGGCGCGAAGGTCGCTGATCCGCCCGGTCTGCTTACGAGACGCCGGACGCGAGCCGATGTTCAAGGTGGAAATTTCGCTAATCACCGTTGACGCCTGAAAATAGTCTTCGAACCCATCCGTTTCATAGACGAGGCCTCTATAGGCGGCAAAAGCAAGGGCCGAGAGATCTTCCATTGATTTAAGAAATTGTGGGTCCGGTGACTTTTGTTCCGGTTGCAATAGTGTCGCTTCCAACGTGGCCGCGGCCATAATCTCCAAATTGCGACGGCCGAGATCCGGGTTGGTATATTTGCTGGATATAATTTCGCCCTGCTCGGTGACGCGGATCTGCCCTTGAACAGCACCAGCCGGCTGGGCAAGAATAGCTTCGTAACTGGGCCCGCCCCCACGCCCAACGGTGCCACCGCGCCCATGGAACAGGCGCAAGGTCACACCATGACGCTTGAACAATTCGATCAGGCCGATTTCAGCCTTATAAAGTTCCCAACCCGAGGTCACAAACCCGCCGTCCTTGTTGCTATCGGAATAGCCGAGCATGACCTCTTGAACACCACCCAGACCATCGACAATCATGCGGTACTCAGGGATCGATAACAATTTATCCATGATGGTCACGCAGTTGCGCAAGTCTTCGATGGTTTCAAACAAGGGCACAATATTAATTACGCTTTTTCCACCCGGCTCGATAACGCCGACTTGTTTGAACAGCACGGCCAACTCAAGAAGGTCTGAGACATCAGTGGTGTTTGAGACGATTGCAGTGGGGATCGCCCGATGTCCGAAAACAGAATGCGCTTCCGCCGCCGCCTCAAGCACAGCCAACTCATTCGTCGTTTCATCTGAATATCGCCAATAGGGTCGGACCAGTGCGCGCGCCGTCACCAGTTCACGGATCAGCAGATCGATCCGTGCGTCCTCAGAAAGATCACGGTAATTGCTATTCGGCGACACAGCCTCGAACAGTTCAGCGACCGTCTGTTCATGGATCGCCGAATTCTGACGCAAATCTAGGCTGGCGAGATGAAAACCAAAACAATCGACCGCCCGGCGCAAGTGGCGTAACCGGCCTTCGGTCAGGGCAATTGATTTATTGGCCGCGAGGGAGTCATGGATGACATTCAGATCGGCCAAGAAGTCGGCAGGGGTTTGATAGGGCTCCGCCTCAGCGACCGGATGCCGGGAGGGAGCGACTGAACCAAATTTTTTTGATGTCGCGGCAAGTCTTGCATAGAGTCCGCTGATCGCCAGACGATAGGGTTCAAACCGTCGGTGTGGTGATTTATCTGGTGATTTTTTAGCCAGTATTATCAGTGACGGCGACACATCAACGACACGCGATGACAATGACAAGTCACCACCAAGATCGTGAAGTTCATGCATATAAAACGAAAAGGCCCGGGTGCATTGCAGCTGCAAGGTTTGGCGCAGCACGTCGGCGTTAACGAACGGGTTGCCATCACGATCACCGCCAATCCAGCTGCCAATCCTTAAGAAGGACCGAACCGGCACGTCGGCACCGTCGGGATCAAGCGTGTTCAGGCGATCTTCCAGGCTGGCATAAAATTCAGGTAATTTACGAAGGAAGGTGTAATCGTAATAGGACAACCCGTTGCCAACCTCGTCACGGACGGACAATTTGGATTGGCGCAACAAATTGGTTTGCCAGACCGTCAGGATGGACCGTCGTAATTGGTCATCAATCGCATCCTTTTCTTCCGACGTCCACTGGCTCCGTTCACGCTTGTCGAGAAGGGCGGCGACATCCATTTCATGGCGCATCGTACTTTTCCGGCGCACTTCCGTGGGGTGAGCCGTTAGCACTGGGCTGACAAGTGCTTGCTCAAAAAAGGTGCGGAGGTCCGCGCCGGAAACCCCAGCTTTAACGGCGTGACTCAGCGCGTTTGACATCGTACCGGCCCGCGGACCGTCGCCGATCATATCATGAGCCCGCGTTCGGCGGATATGATGCTGGTCTTCGGCGATATTTGCGAGGTGGGAGAAGTAGCTGAATGCGCGGACGACTTGAACGGCTTGCTCTGGGTTTAATGTATTTAACAACTGCTCAAGTTCTTGTTTCGCCGGTTCGTCATCATCACGATAAAAGCGGATCGAGGTCTGGCGAATATTTTCAACAATTTCAAAAATATCATCGCCTTCTTGTTGACGCACGGTATCACCAAGCAGTCGCCCCAGGAGACGAATGTCTTCAATAAGTGGTTCGTCCTTATGGTCATCTGGCTGACGATCAGACATGTCCGCTTTGGGCGGGTGCTCTTCGGTCATGGTCAGTTGCTCTCTAAATTGAAACGCTTACGTAATTCCGGTCAGAACTTGAGAAAAGTTGCCCAGCGGGACTCTGCTGATCTGGACCACTGTCATTGATACACAAAATGGTCTCGCGATTCACGCTTTTCATACAATTGGCTCCTGAATGTGAAATTTTATTGCGTAATTTCAATGATAAATAAAAAACTTCTCATCTCATATCTAAGAAACCAAAATCCAAACGGGGCGTCCGTAGAGCCCAGTACGTCATTAATTTTTGTAGCGATTGCACCTTAGGCACGCCCTCCGACGATTAGAGATCTCGTTGGAGGGTCGCTTGATCAGGAAAACACTGGTAATTATTAAAACAATTTGTTTTAATAATTACCAGTGTTTAAAATGTGTTGTTCATTAAGCCCGCCGATGTGGGGGAGGGTCGTAAGCTAAATGCCGCTAACTGGCTTATCCGGCACCAATTTAAAAAATGCCAGCAATCACAATTTGCGGGTAATGCTCCAGGCCATCCGCCTGAAAGGGCCGCTGTCGCGCGCTGAGCTGGCCGACCATACGGGACTAACCCCTCAGGCCGTCGCCTATATCACAAAAAAACTGATTGCCGACGGCTTGGTCATGGACACCGGGCGCCGACAAGGCAGACGCGGTCAACCGGCAACCGAAATTGCCATCAATCCCGACGGTGGGTATTCCATTGGCGTCAATATTGATCGAGACCATATGACCGTCATCTTGCTGGATATTTCCGGAAAGGTTCGCGGGCGGGCCCATATCGAAAAAAACTTCATGCTGCCGGAAGAGACCTTTAAGTGGATTGAGCAGGCCTTTCTCAGAATTTTAAAGGAAAACGACCTCACACCGGATGATCTGACCGGGGTCGGGCTGGCGATTCCCTACAAGCTGGGATACCTCCGTCTTGCCATCACGCCTCCTGAATTCTCCGTTTGGCGCGATTATCCGTCTCGTCAAAGGCTTGAAAAAATCACCGGGCTACCGGTCTTCGAAGAAAACGACGCCACGGCGACGGCCATCGGCGAATCGCAATATGGGCACGGAATAGAATGCCGCAACTTCTTCTATTTGTTTCTGGCTTACGGTTTGGGTGGCGGGCTGATCCTTAACGGGAATTATGTGTCCGGTGGAAGCGGACATGGTGGTGAAATCGGTTTTGCCCCTATTCCCGGGTCGGGTCGGGTCGGGAACAGGCCAGAAAATCTGCAAGACCGCGTGTCGCTGGCGACCCTCTATGCCCACCTGCTGAAGGAAGGAATATCGGTTTCCGATCCCGAATCCCTTGAGCACCTGTATGACACCGCCCCCGATGAAATCGATAAATGGCTTGATGGGGCGGCAAAGGACCTTCTGCAGCCCCTGATTGTCATCATATGCGCGGTCAACCCCGGTGCCATCCTGATCGGCGGTCGCCTGCCATCACGGTTAATCGATAAATTGAATATGTTTTTACAAAAACGTATCGAAGAATTCAGTGACCATTTGCCGGACGTGCCAAATTTTTCCCGGGCGATTTGTGCCGACGATGCCGCAGCCCTGGGCGCAGCAATTGTCCCGTTTACAAGATCTCTGTTTCCCGTTCAGGATGTCCTATTAAAAAAGGCGGATTAGAAATTGTCCTGTATGGCCGCAAAAGTCGTCTGGGTGAGCGGACCCGATAACACCTAAACCCCTGGCATGGGCCAGGGTAATTTGAAATGGGAGAGAAAATATGGATATAAGAAAAATACTGACCTCCACGGTCGTCGCGGCCAGCATGGCACTTCCCATCGCTGCCTCTGCGGAACCAAAAGTAGAAGTCCTGCACTGGTGGACATCAGGCGGGGAATCCAAAGCCGTCAAATCACTGGTCGAGGAGTTCAAGGCCAACGGCGGAACCTGGACGGACATGCCCGTCGCCGGTGGTGGTGGGGACGCTGCCATGACGGCCCTAAAGGCGCGTGTGCTTGCAGGTAACCCGCCAACCGCCGTGCAATTGAAGGGCCCAAGCATTCAGGAATGGGCCGAAGAAGGCGCCCTTGGCGACCTTAATGATGTCGGCACAGCAGAAAAATGGGATGCCGTATTGCCCGCGCAAATCGCCAACGTAATGAAATACAAGGGGCATTATGTCGCCACGCCGGTCAATGTTCATCGGGTTGATTGGATATGGGCCAACCCGACCGTGCTTGCCAAGGCCGGGGTCTCGATGCCGCACACCTGGGATGAATTTAACGCTGCTGCCGATAAACTGAAATCAATGGGTATTACGCCTTTGGCCCATGGTGGACAATCTTGGCAGGACGCCACCGTGTTTGAAACTGTCGTTCTTGGTCTGGGCGGCAACGATTTCTACAAACGCGCCCTTATGGACTTGGACATGAAGGCGCTCAATAGCCCGACCATGGTCAAGGTATTTGATCAAATGCGGCGTTTACGCGGTTACGTCGACAGTAATTTTTCCGGTCGTGACTGGAATCTTGCAACCGCAATGGTAATGAAAGGCGATGCGGCGTTTCAAATCATGGGCGACTGGGCCAAGGGAGAGTTTCTTGCCGCCGGCAAAAAACCAGGCGTCGATTTTCTCTGTTCGCCGACACCCGGACACGGATATCTGTTCAATGTTGACAGCTTCGCCATGTTCAACGTCAAGGGTAAAGATAATTTGGCCGGACAGAAATTACTGGCCAAGTTGATTGTCGGAAAAGGGTTCCAGAAGACCTTTAATATGATTAAGGGTTCGATCCCGGCGCGGCTTGGGGTTTCAATGAAGGACTTTGATTATTGCGCTCAGAAATCCAACTACGACATGCAGGTCAAAAGTCAGGTCGGTGGTTTGTTGCCGAGTTACGCTCATGGCATGGCCCTGCGCGGTGCTCAGGCGGGTGCGATCACCGATGTTGTGACCAAACACTTTAATTCTGACATGTCATCTGCCGATGCTGCCAAGGCGTTGGCCGACGCCGTCAAGCAGTCTATGTAAGTGTTCTAGAACTTCTCTCCCCGTATCAGGTTTCACTTCATGTAAGGTGAGCATTCTGATGCGGGGGGGGCCGTTATGCGTTAAAAAAATTGAAAAAAAGCGAATAAAGCCTTGCTCAGGTGGTTACAGCATAATTTACCACGTATCGTCATCGCGCCGTCCTTTACGGCAGTGTTGGTGTTTGTATACGGCTTCATCATCTGGACCGTTTATGTCTCGATGACCAAATCAAAATTGTTGCCGCGGTATGAGTTCGAAGGGCTGTACCAGTACGCCAAGCTGTGGAACATGCCGCGTTGGTACGTCGCCCTTGAAAATCTATTTGTTTTTTCCGGTTTATTCATTCTCATTTGTATGCTGATCGGCGTGTTTCTGGCCGTTCTACTTGACCAGAAAATTCGCGCTGAAGGTCCGTTGCGAACAATTTATTTGTACCCAATGGCACTGTCGTTCGTTGTCACCGGCACCGCCTGGAAATGGATTCTTAATCCGGGGTTGGGGATCGAGAAAGTCATCCGCGACCTTGGTTTCCAATCCTTCGAATTCAACTGGCTGGTCGATCCGGATATGGCAATTTACGCGATTGTCATTGCGGGGGTTTGGCAATCGTCGGGATTTGTCATGGCGATGTTTCTTGCCGGGCTTCGGTCGATTGATCAGGAAATCATCAAAGCCGCCTATATGGATGGCGTCAGTCTGCCGCGCATCTATTGGGGCATCATCATCCCGTCAATGCGCCCGGTCTTTTTCAGCACGTTTGTGGTGCTCGGCCACCTCGCCATCAAAAGTTTTGATCTGATCATCGTCTTGACCCGGGGGGGGCCGGGTTACGCCACCGACATGCCGGCGACATTCATGTATGCGATGGCCTTTCAACGGGGACGGATTGGATTGTCGGCTGCCAGCGCGACAATCATGTTGATGACGGTGATGGCCGTAATCGTCCCTTACCTTTACTCCGAACTGAGGACTAAAGACGATGGCTGAAGCCCGCTTCACGGTCGTCGGTGACACCAGTCGGCGGTTGTCGGTTGGACGATGGTTGCTGTTCGCCATTTTGGGGCTTTTTGCCCTTTACTATCTGATGCCCCTTTATGTGATGGTCAGCACCTCCTTAAAAAGCCTGGACGATATTCGCACTGGCGGGTTGTTGACCCTACCCACTGACATCACCTTTGCACCATGGATCAAAGCCTGGGATTCTGCCTGTGTGGGTATCCAATGCGATGGCCTTAAGGGTTATTTTTGGAATTCTGTTCGGTTGGTCATCCCGGCGGTTTTAATTTCAACCCTGATCGGCGCGCTAAACGGTTATGTGCTGACGAAATGGAAATTTCCAGGAGCTAACCTCGTGTTCGCGCTGTTGCTGTTTGGCTGTTTTATCCCGTTTCAGGTGGTCTTAATGCCGATGGCCAGAATGCTTGGACTGTTAGGGCTGGCCGGTACGATCCCCGGGTTGATCCTCGTCCATGTTGTTTATGGAATTGGCTTCACCACCCTGTTCTTCAGGAACTATTACATCACGATACCGGACGAGTTGGTCAAAGCCGCAACCATCGACGGGGCCGGGTTTTTTGCAATTTTCTGGCGTATCATTCTGCCTTTGTCGGCACCGATCATTGTTGTCACGGTGATCTGGCAGTTTACCCAAATCTGGAATGATTTTTTGTTTGGCGTGTCATTTTCCGCCGGCGGCGGACAACCAATCACCGTCGCCCTCAACAATATTGTCAATTCATCGACCGGGGTGAAGGAATACAATCTTGATATGGCGTCGGCGATCATCGCTGGGCTGCCGACACTGTTCATCTATGTCGTCGCTGGCCGTTATTTCATCCGTGGTCTAACCGCTGGTTCTGTTAAGGGATAGAAAATGTCATCTTTGGAAGTCCACAACGTGGTCAAGAGATACGGCCAAACCGAAGTCCTAACGGATATCAATATCAGCATTGATGACGGTGAATTTTTGGTTCTGGTTGGGCCGTCGGGCTGCGGCAAATCAACGTTGCTCAACATCATCGCCGGACTTGAACCCCTATCGGACGGGCGGATTATGATTGCCGGACAACAGGTCAATGACATTCACCCCAAGGACCGCGATATCGCCATGGTCTTTCAGTCCTATGCGCTGTACCCAAATATGACTGTGCGCAATAACATCACTTTTGGCCTAAAGATGCGTAAAACACCAACGGCGGATATCGCCAAGGCGCTGGACCAGGTGGCGGAACTGTTACAGATCACGCCATTGCTTGACCGCAAACCCAGCCAGTTGTCGGGCGGGCAACGACAACGTGTCGCCATGGGTCGGGCGTTGGTTCGAGACCCGAAAATCTTTCTGTTCGACGAACCCCTGTCAAATCTGGACGCCAAATTGCGCGTCGAAATGCGGACCGAAATCAAAAAGCTCCATCAACGGCTGGGCGCGACAATTGTTTACGTAACCCACGACCAGATCGAGGCAATGACCCTGGCAACCCGAATTGCCGTTATGCGTGATGGTTTGTTGCAACAGTTTGATACGCCGCAGGCCATCTATGACCACCCGGCCAACACCTTCGTTGCCTCGTTTATGGGCTCCCCGGCGATGAACTTGATCCCCTGCGCCTTGCAAGAAAAGGAAGGGCAACTCCACGCGACACTGTCGGGCCCTGAGGAAGGTGCGTTGACCTTAAAAATTGCTGCACCCACGCAAGCCCTGAAGGCACAAACCGGATCGTCTATCATTTTGGGCCTTCGCCCAGAAGCTATCAGCGATCCATTGTCAATCTCGGACGCGGCCGGAACGGCCCAACACTTCAGTTGCGTTGTTGATATGACGGAACCAACCGGCCCGGACACGCTGACCGTCTTCAGCCTCGGCGGCATCGATGTCACTGCCCGCATGGACGCCAAAGCCGACGTTAAGCCAGGTCAGGAATTCCGCTTTGCCATCGACTTGTCCAAGGCTGTCTTTTTCAACGAAAAAACTGGCCTGGCGATTTAGTCCAATCGGCGTGGCTTTTTCATGGCAACGTTCCCTCGGGCGGATAATCGCTGAGGGGCAACCAAAATTCTATACGTCCAAGTTGGCGACTTTGAGGGCGTTGGCCTGGATGAATTCGCGGCGCGGCTCGACAACATCACCCATGAGCGTTGAAAACACGTCTTCAGCATCATCAACATGCTCGACCCTGACCTGTAGCAAGGAACGCACATTGGGATCCAGGGTCGTTTCCCAAAGCTGACCCGGATTCATTTCTCCTAGGCCTTTGTAGCGCTGGAAGCTAATGCCTTTGCGACTGAGGGTAAGGACAGTATCAATCAGTGACACCGGCCCGGTAATAACATGGTCGATGTCTTTAACGGTTAAGTGGCCGTGAAGCGCAAACATCTGTTGAAGACTTGCCGTGCGATCATTTAGGCGTCTAGCGTCGGCGGAACGGATCAACACGCCATCGATCACATGATGCTCGCGAATTCCACGAAGGGTACGGGTAAAGGCCAACCCACCGTCGTCGAGCGGCGCGCCTTCCCAGCTACGTTCGTTTTCGGCGGCCAAGGCATCCAGTCGCTTGGCAACATACTCGGCCGTCGCCTGCGCCCGTTCGCTGTCAGATAAAATTTCCGGGTCAAGGGCCCCTGCGATGGCGGCCTGTTCCAATACATCTTCCGGGACATGTTGGGCCAAATGGAGAAGCAGGTTTTTGACCTGACGGGCTTCGTTGACAACTTCGCGCAGGTCATTGCCGGCAATTTGTGATCCGTTATGCGGTGTAAACACGGAACCGTCTTCGGTGATACCGTTTAGCAGATAATTTTCCAACATGCCGTCGTCTTTTAAATAAACTTCCGAATTTCCGCGCTTGGCCCGGTACAGCGGTGGTTGGGCGATATACAGATAACCGCGCTCCACCAATTCCGGCATTTGACGATAGAAGAAGGTCAGCAATAACGTTCTAATATGGCTGCCATCGACGTCAGCGTCGGTCATGATGATGATCTTGTGGTAACGGCACTTTTCAACGTCGAAATCTTCGCGTCCAATGCCCGTGCCAAGGGCGGTAATCAAGGTGCCTATTTCGCTCGAATTTAGCATCTTGTCGAACCGTGCCCGTTCGACATTCAGAATTTTTCCTCGTAAAGGTAAAATAGCCTGATTTTTGCGATTGCGCCCCTGCTTTGCCGAGCCCCCGGCGGAATCTCCCTCGACAATAAACAATTCAGAAAGTGCCGGGTCGCGTTCCTGACAATCAGCTAATTTTCCCGGCAGTGAACTGATATCAAGCGCCCCTTTGCGCCGGGTCAATTCGCGGGCCTTTCGGGCCGCCTCGCGGGCCGTCGCCGCCTCAACGATTTTCATCACCACTTTTTTGGCGTCGCTTGGGTGTTCTTCAAACCAACGATCCAGGCCTTCACCAATAATACCTTCAACCAGCGGGCGCACCTCTGATGACACCAGCTTGTCTTTAGTCTGAGAAGAAAATTTAGGGTCAGGAACTTTGACCGACAACACACAGGTCATTCCTTCACGGGCGTCTTCGCCGGTAATGCTGGCCTTTTCCTTTTTGGCGATACCGGAGCTGGCCGCATAGGCGTTGATCGTTCGGGTCAGGGCACCGCGGAACCCCGCCAGATGGGTGCCCCCGTCCCGTTGCGGAATGTTATTGGTAAAGCACAACATGGTTTCGTGGTAACTGTCATTCCACTGCATAGACATTTCAATGGTCGCACCGTCACGCTCACCAACAATCAAAATATTTTTTTCGTGAAGCGCTGTTTTGGCACGGTCAAGATAAGACACAAACTCAGTCAGCCCGCCTTCATAATGCAGGTTGATCGTTTGCGGATCAACGCCACGGTTATCGACGATCTCAAGCCGGACGCCCGAATTAAGAAACGCCAACTCACGTAGCCGATGCTCGACCGTTTTCAGGTCATAGTCCGTTGTCGAAAAGGTTTTCGACGATGCGTGGAAGGTTAGTTCCGTACCAGAGCGAACGGTCCCGTCTTCAATTGGCGCATCGCCAACGATTTCCAATGGGCCCTCAGCGTTGCCATCTGCAAAGCGGATCAAATGTTCTTTGCCATTACGCCAAATTCGCAATTCCAACCAATCAGAAAGCGCATTCACCACGGATACACCAACACCATGTAAACCGCCGGACACTTTGTATGAGTTCTGATCAAATTTACCGCCCGCGTGCAATTGCGTCATGATAACTTCAGCCGCCGAGACACCTTCTTCCGCGTGCATGTCGACGGGAATACCCCGGCCATTGTCACGCACGCTGATCGAGCCATCTCCATTCAGCGACAAGAACACGGTGTCACAATATCCGGCGAGCGCTTCGTCGATCGCATTATCGACAACCTCATAAATCATATGATGCAATCCAGAGCCGTCATCGGTATCACCGATGTACATACCAGGACGCTTTCGGACGGCGTCAAGGCCTTTCAGGACCTTAATTGAATCGGCACTATAGTCTTCAGAATTGGATCCGGTCTGTTCGCTGCTGTCGTCACTCATAACACTTTTGCTCTTTTCGTTTTGCACCTATGGGTGCGGGTCAATTTGCACCTAAGGGTGCGGGTCGTTTTGCACCTATGGTGCGGGTCAATTTGCACCTAAGGGTGCGGGTCGTTTTGCACCTATGGTGCGGGTCAATTTGCACCTAAGGGTGCGGGTCAGGTCGGCTCAATCAGGTGTCCTTTATTTGTCCATCTTCGAGACGAAACATCTGGGCGTGGGAACGCAGGGGTTGGTAAAGCTCCGCGTCGGTCCCGGTAAACCAGGTTTGTGCACCCAAACTGATTAAGTGATCAAACAACGCCTGACGCCGTTCTCCATCAAGGTGAGCTGCGACTTCATCAAGCAACAATAAGGGTACCGCGCCACGTTCGGCGCTACGCAACGTCGCGTTGGCAAGAATGATGGCGATCAACAAGGCTTTCTGTTCACCGGTGGAGCAGAGATCTGCGGCCTGCCCGGTGCCCGCATGCCGAACCGTCAGGTCAGTACGGTGAGGCCCAGACGCAGTGCGTCCGGTTTCACTATCACGACGACGGCCATCCGCCAAAGCCTGCCGGAAACGATCTTCTGCGGCCAACGCAGGGCCATTGTCGAGCCAGCTTTCCAAATCCCCTGCGAGGGCCATCTCGGCTCCCGGAAACGGTGCCAGCCCACGACTAGACGCCGGTGCCAACCGCTGAATCAGTTCAAGCCGCGCCGCTGCAACGGCAATCCCACGCTCGGCCATAGTGTCTTCTAGGGCGCTTAACCAAACCGGATCTGGGTGCGTCTCATCACGCAGCAAGCGTGTGCGTTCGCGCATGGCCGTCTCATAAGCGCTGATACGGCCGGCGTGAGCCGGGTCCCAGACATAGACCAAACGATCAAAAAACCGCCGCCGCTCAGATGTCCCATCACAAAATATTCCGTCCATTTGCGGGATCAGCCAATAAACATTCATCACGTCGGCCAAGACATTTTGGTTGGTCGCGGCCTGTCCGTCGACGCGAACAACCCGGCGCTCACGACCGCCACCTTCCGTCGGCATAAAGCCGGTCCCTAGTCTGACGGACCCATCGGGCGTTTCGACCTCCGCCGCCACGGCCCACCCGCCCACACTTCCTGCCCGCGAAACTTCATTTAAATTTGCACGCCTCAAGCCGCGACCAGGGGCCAGCAAGGACAGGGCCTCGAGGATATTTGTTTTCCCGGCCCCGTTTGGCCCGGTCAGGACAACAGGGTCAGGACCCAAATCAAGGCGCAGCGTTTCATAACAACGAAAATTAGTCAGGGTTAGGCGAGAAACAGCATAGCGCCGGGGGCCTGCGGTCTCTTGTGGGTGCTGTTTTCGTAAACTGGTTAATCGGGACAGGTTCTATTCCTCACACACGCATCGGCATAAGCACATATGTGGCGCTGGCATCGTCGGCTTCACGAAGGATGGTCGGCGAATTGGCATCTGCAAACGACAATTCAATATTCTGACCTTCAACCTGACGCGTGATATCAAGTAGGTACACGGAATTGAAGCCTATTTCGACCATATCACCTTGATAATCGATTTCGATTTCTTCGGTAGCACTACCATGTTCCGGACTGGACGCCGACAATGTCAAATACCCTGTAGAAATCTCTAGTTTGACGGCCCGCGATTTTTCACTGGAAATCGCTGATACACGATCAACGGCATCGGCAAATAACTTGCAATTGACCATCATCTCCTTGTCGTTTCCACTAGGGATGACGCGCTCATAGTCTGGGAATGTTCCGTCAATCAGCTTGGATGTCAGCACAGCGTCATCAAATGCAAACCGAATTTTAGTCTCGGATAAGCTTATTTCGACCTCATCACCAGATTCATCAATCAGGTTTCTAAGCTCGGCAACCGTTTTACGGGGCACAATGACGCCTGGCAGATTTTCCGCCCCCGTCGGCAAGGGGGCCTCGACGCTGGCCAACCGATGCCCGTCCGTGGCGACAGCGCGCAAGACCTCGACGCCATCCCGATCTGCCTTATGCAAATAAATACCATTCAGATAATAGCGTGTTTCTTCTGTCGAGATGGCAAACTTGGCGCGGTCAATCAGAGACCGGAGCTCAACCGCCGTTAAAGAAAATTTATGTGGAAAGTCACCGCCGGATAACACAGGGAATTCTTCCGTTGGCAGACAGGAAAGCATAAAACGGGAACGCCCGGTGCTGAGGGCCAACTGCCCACCGCCAGTCGCATCCAACTCGACTTGGGAGCCTTCCGGCAGCTTTCTCACAATATCATAAAGCGTGTGGGCCGGAACCGTCGTCGCCCCTTCAGCACTAATATTGGCATCGACGGAATCAGACATGTCTAAATCCATATCCGTGGCGTTTAATAAAAGCTTGCCACTGGCCGCCTCAATTTTCACATTTGAGAGAATCGGAATGGTATTACGGCGCTCAACAACGCTTTGCACATGACCCAAGGACTTTAACAACGCCGCCCGTTCAATTGTAAGTTTCATGGTTTGTTTTCAAGCCTTTAACAAAATTTACCGTTTAGAAAACCGGGCCCTGGGAAGGGTCCGGTCAGAAAACCACAAAGGGCTCCGCAATAACAGAGGGCAGTATACCAAAAGCACCGGAAATCGTAAGGAAATTCGTGTCCAACGCGTGATTCAAAATTTCGCGCGGCGGCCACCAATATTGCCCATCGGGATGACGCTGAACAACCGCGCGATCACCCCTCTAGCATACGCCTGAGCAGTTCAACATCCTCGGCAAAACTGCTGTCATGTTCGCGCAGTTCCTCGACCTTTTTAACGGCATGCATAACGGTCGTATGGTCACGCCCGCCAAATTTCCGTCCGATCTCCGGAAGCGAGCGTGTGGTTAGCTGCTTCGCCAAATACATGGCGACTTGGCGGGGTCTGGCGACGGAACGGGCACGCCGCGCCGAATGCATATCCGATGTCCGAATGTTAAAGTGCGAGGCCACCTGCTTTTGTATCTCTTCGATCGTCACTCTTCGGTCATTCGCACGTAGCAAGTCGTGGAGCACGTCTTGTGTTGCTTCAAGCGAGATATCGCGACCAACCAGTTGAGCGTGGGCGACAACGCGGTTTAATGCCCCTTCCAACTCGCGAACGTTGGCGGTAATTTTATGAGCGAGGAATTCCAACACCTTCGGCGGCACCTCCATGCCGAGCTTCAGTCCTTTTGACTGAAGAATTCCCAGACGCAGTTCATAGGTTGTTGCGTGGATGTCGGCAACCAACCCGCAATTCAGGCGTGATACCAGACGCTCTTCCATTCCCGTCAAATCGGAGGGCGACTTATCAGCTGAAATTACGATCTGGCGACCCTCGTCGACGAGCGAATTGAAAGTGTGAAAGAATTCTTCCTGAGTGGCGTCCTTGCCAGCGATAAATTGCACATCATCTATCATCAACACATCGACGGAGCGAAATTGTTCCTTAAAATCGACAATCGTCTGCTCGCGGAGGGCCCGAATAAACCGGTACATAAATTTTTCGGCCGACAGATACATAACCGTGTGATTGGGTTCGCACTGCCGGATGTGCCAAGCAATGGCGTGCATGAGATGGGTCTTACCCAATCCAACACCGCCATATAGGAACAAGGGATTAAAGGGGGGGCGCTTTGACGCTTCCGCCACGCGTCTGGCTGCGGCATAAGCAAATTCGTTGGGCTTGCCAACAACGAATTGGTCAAAAGTAAAACGCCGATCAAGAGACGCACTAAGGGATTTTGGTTGATTGTTTTCGACCGGCCGCTCGATGACGGCTTCTTTGGCGGCGGTGTGCTCAATGGCTTCCGGCGCTTTTGGCTGCAACCCGCGTTCTGCCTGGACGATCACCTCGACCACGGCAACAACGGCATTTTCAGCCCGCCACAAGTCCGTAATTTTATCATGATAGTGGGCCATCACCCAATCGCGCATGAAACGGGTCGGTACCGACATGCGCACCACATTGCCGTCAATACAGCGCACCAAGATCGGCTTGATCCAGCTTTGGAATGCCGCCTCACCGATATCGGCTTTTAAGGTTCGCGTGACACGTTCCCATTGTTCTTTCAGCAAGTCACTCGGCCCCTTACCTGTGTCTGCGCCACCATTAAATTCACCCATTTTGCCGCAGCATCCCCAAACTCTTTCCCCATCGCCTGATGGCGATTTGCGGAACTCCACGCCGATGACCATCATCAGGGGCATTCCGGTCTTTTAAACAAGCAGCCAACCTATCGGCTGCATGAAACCACAGCCTTAACACCGTCGTCATTTGTCGACGGTCAGGTTTCTGAAGATCAACAAATTGTCTTGAAGAAGAGACCTTCAATCCGAATGTCGTTTATAGCCCGCCTTCTTACGGACGCGCGATGACGACGATCACACTGCAGCGGAATTCCAAAAATTAAGATCAAAATTTGGGGAGTTCGACATCAACGGCCTCTGCTTTAAGAAAAATTGTTAACCTTCTCAATGAATGTTGTCATTCACAAATCAATTACCACCACATCGCAGTGAAATCCAAAGCCTGCAAAAGAAACCCAACCCCGACTACTGATCAGTTTTTCAAATTTTTACTTGACCAGAATAAGCGCCTTAAGCATTCCCTGCGTCGCTACCAAGTAATGGGCAACAAACAACAAACTAATTATTACCGCATTTTTATATTAACTATTTAACCGCGACTCTCGGCCCGTCGCTATGGACCAACGAATATTACGGACTGAATCGTCAGCATGCAACAAGATCGAAACGGGAACGTTGAAAATAATCATCTTGACAAAATTAAGTGATACGAGTCCGCCTCGGCCCTGATCAAATTCAAGACAAAAAAAACCGCGTGGTTGCTCACCACACGGTTTTTCGAACCGATTATTTAGGACCAAACCCTGGCTAGGCGGGCATCGCCTTGATGCGTTTGGTCAGGCGGGAGAGTTTTCTTGCCACCGTATTTTTATGATATACGTGGTGATTGACCCCACTCATCAGCATCGGCTGCATGACGCGGAATGCTTCCTGAGCAGCGGTCTTATCGCCACCGTCGATCGACTCTTCAACTTTGCGCAAAGACGTCCGGATAGACTTGACGCGTGCACCGTTGACAATCGTGCGCCGCTCACTTTGACGGATACGTTTTTTTGACTGGGCGTGATTAGCCATCGCCTTGTGACCCTTATAAATTCAACGAAGGGCTGGCTTATATAGGGCGACACTTACGACGTCAAGCGCCCTTTCAAATTGAATATCAAGGGGCGGCGGGGGCGAGCTTAAAGTGGACGACAATTTGCCCTGACTGACCTTCAGTTTTACGGATTTCAAGGACCAAAACTTCGCCCTCGCGCTGGTAACGATCGCGGGCCTCAAGATGCCAGCCGAGCTGCGGAAGCGCGGCTGCATAAAAGTCATAGACTTTGGCCTGTTCGACGGAGCCGCTGGCGGAGGCTTGCGCGATCCGACCGGCCTCAGTTTCAAAAACAACGGCGTCAGAGGTTTCTTCTGTTAGGCCGGCCATCACGGGAAGGTCCGGAATGACACTAATAAAGGGAGCCGTTGGCGTTTGGCCATGCGCGCCATACGCCGACGTCATAATGCCTGAGGCGGTGAGCAGCGCTATAATGATGGTCATCAATTTGTTAGAAATGAGGTTCATGGGTCCGTTATATCACTATCTCTGGCATCGGGAACAATAGAAAGTCGTGCGCCCGGACTGGACCAGTTTTTTGATCATAACAGGGTCCCCACACCGCAAACAGGGTTCGCCTGCGCGCCCGTAAACTTGGAAATTGTGCTGAAAATATCCTAACTCACCGTTCGGTTGACGATGATCACGTAACGATGACCCACCGGCCTTGATGGCAACTGTCAACACATCGTCAATGGCGTGAGCCAGCGTGTCCGCCCGCTTGCCCTTTATGGTTCCCGCTTTACGCCGTGGAGAAACCCCCGCCGAAAACAGCGCCTCACAAGCGTAAATGTTGCCGATTCCGGCGATGATGCGCTGATCTAACAGAGCAGATTTAATTGGCGTCGCCTTGCCGCTCAGTCGTTCAGACAGGACGTTACCGCTGATCCCCGGGTGAACCGGTTCGGGCCCCAACTTTTTTAGCATCGGATAATCAGCAAGTTCCGCCACGGGGCAAATGTCCATAAAGCCGAACCGGCGAGGATCGTTATAACGAATTTCAACGCCGTCGGAGGTCAAGAATATGACGTGGTCGTGTGGGTCCAGATCGGGAGGATCGCTGGTATAAATTCGGAAACTGCCTGACATCCCAAGATGGGCAATCAAAACCGAGTCGTCGTCCATCATCAGCAACAAAAATTTCGCGCGGCGCTCGACCCGCGATACCGTGTTGCCGGTTAGAATTTGGCCGAAGCCTTCAGGAAAAGGGAAGCGTAAATTTTGCCGACGAAGCACAACCCGCGCCAACACCCGGCCCTCCAGCACCGGTGCCAAACCACACCTGACTGTTTCCACCTCTGGCAATTCAGGCATTTTGCCCCCGTTTTAAGCTGTATTTTTATCTGTGCGTCAGCCTAGCCTATGCCGACGGCTTCGGCTATGTTTCCGCCATGTCTACAAAATCACCGTCGACCAAGGCAACCACCCATTTCGGCTACCAAGATGTGGCCGAAGACGAGAAGGCGTCGCTGGTACGCGAGGTGTTTGACAGTGTGTCGCCGAAATATGACCTGATGAATGATCTGATGAGCATGGGCATTCATCGGTTGTGGAAAAATACCCTGCTCGACATGATGCGTCCAAAACCCGGAATGACTCTTGTTGACGTCGGCGGCGGTACGGGGGATATCGCCTTTCGCTTTCTCGACCGGGGCGGCACCGATGTCAAAGTCATCGACATCAATAACGAGATGCTAAACCATGGTCGGCGACGGGCAATCGATCAGGGACGGCTGACGGGACTTGACTGGGTCAATGGTGATGCGGAGAAACTGCCGATTGCGACGGCCTCGGCGGACGCCTACACAACGGCCTTTTGCATCCGTAATGTCACCCATATTGACGCCGCCCTTAGAGAGGCCGCCCGTGTACTTAAACCCGGAGGCCGTTTTTTATGTCTTGAATTTTCCCACGTAGCCTTGCCAGCATTGGAAAAAATTTATGATCTGTATTCGTTCTCGATCCTGCCCTGGCTGGGCGAGATGGTCGCAGACGATCGGGATTCCTATCAATACCTGGCAGAAAGCATCCGCCAGTTTCCAGATCAGCAACAGTTCACCCAGATGATCACGGATGCCGGGTTGGAGCTGGCGACCTACCGCAACTTGTCTGGAGGCATCGCCGCTATACATTCCGCATGGCGGCTTTAGGGCGGCATGTTAAACGCATTTGGTAATATTGGTCGCCTGTTGGCAATTGCCAAAATTTTGGCGCGCAATGACGCCTTGTTTGCGCTGGAGTATTTTAACGTCGCGCCAGTGATCGTCACATTAGCCCGCGTGGTCTCCAGGCGGAATGCACAAGGCCGTCCCGGGGAGCGTTTGGCCCGCGCCCTCAACGAGGCGGGACCCAGTTTTATAAAATTGGGTCAGGCGCTGTCTACCCGCGCCGATCTGTTGGGCGAACAGCTGAGTGAAGATCTGTCCAGTCTTCAGGACCGCCTGCCGCCTTTCCCCGGATCGGACGCCCGCAAGGTGATCGAAAGCGAGCTCGGCGACAGCATCGAAACATTGTTCACAGATTTCGAAGACGATGCGACCGCGGCAGCCTCCATCGCCCAGGTTCATTTCGCCACGACATCAGACGGTCGGAACGTCGCAGTTAAAGTTTTGCGCCCAGGCATTGAACAGGCCTTTGCCAAGGACCTTGCCCTGTTTCGTTGGCTGGCCGCCCTGGTTGAACGGACACGGCCCGACTTGAAAAGACTGAAGCCTCGACAAGTCGTGGAGACCATTGCCGAGACGGTTGAGCTTGAAATGGATTTACGGTTCGAAGCTGCAGCCGCAGCCGAACTTGCGGAGAATTTTCAAAACAATGAAAATTTTGTCGTCCCCGACGTGGATTGGGGTCGAACATCAGGTCGGGTGCTGACGACCGAGCGCATCACGGGCGTTCCAATGGATGACCGAGACGCGGTCATCGCCGCCGGGCTCAATCCGGAAGAGGTTTTGCAAACAGCCTCGGCAGCCTCATTCACGCAAATTTTCCGCGATGGTTTTTTTCACGCCGATGTCCATCCCGGCAATATCTTCGTGCTTGAGAATGGCGCGATTGCCGTTGTCGATTTTGGTATTATGGGGCGCATCGACCTTAAAACCAGGCGTCATTTGGGTGAACTTTTGCTGGCGTTTCTGACCCGCGACTATCGCCGTGCGGCGGAAGTCCATTTTGAGGCGGGCTGGGTCCCGCATCACAAAAACGTTGAAACCTTCACCCAAGCCTGTCGTTCTATCGCCGAACCAATCATGGATAAACCGCAAAACGAGATTTCCATTGCCCGCTTGCTAGGTCAGTTGTTTCAGATTACCGAGACGTTCGAGATGGAAGCCCAGCCGCAATTGCTGTTATTGCAAAAAACCATGCTGGTCGCCGAAGGTACGGCCCGCAAGCTCTGCCCCGAGGCCAACATGTGGTTTATGGCGCGGCCACTGATGGAAGGCTGGATGATTGAAAATTTCGGCCCAGAAGCCCGTATTCGCGATACGGTAAACACGATCTCAGAAACCCTTGAGCGCCTTCCTAGAATTCTGGATCGCGTTGAAGAAAGCACATCAATGGTCGCCGGAGGGCGAATCAAACTACATGCTGAAACCATCCGCGCGTTGCACGAAGGCGGAGATCGCGCAGGGGTTCCAGTTACCTGGGCCATCATCGCAGCGTTAATGGTTGCTCTGGTTTTAGCCCTGGTCAATTGAACGGCGCCCGCACGTCTTGTATACGAAACATCCTCTTGCAACTGGCGAATGGGACCACTAGGTTAATTACACAAATTCGGCGTAATTTTAGATTTATTCACATAATTTATTTTGCCACAAATCAGGTGTAATGCTGGTGCGGCCCAAACGAATACTGCTCATTATTTCAGGTGGCATTGCTGCCTATAAAACACCAGATCTGGTGCGTCGCCTCAAAGGGCGTGGTTATTCAGTACGCTGCGTCCTAACCCAGGGCGGCGCTAAATTTGTCAGTCCACTCACCCTTCAGGCGGTTAGTGAGGACACGGTCTATCAGGACCTTTTTTCGCTTAATGACGAAAATCAAATGGGACATATCCAATTATCCAGAGATGCCGACCTGTTGGTGGTGGCACCAGCGACCGCCAATATCATGGCCCGGATGGCCCAGGGCCACGCCGATGACCTCGCGACAACGGTCCTACTGGCGACAGATAAGCCGGTGATGATCGCGCCATCGATGAATGTTCGTATGTGGGACCACGCTGCAACCCGTGAAAATTTACAAACCCTGACCTCCCGGGGTGTCGTCGTCATCGGCCCTGAGCAAGGGGACATGGCCTGTGGCGAGGTCGGCATGGGTCGAATGAGCGAACCACTGGATATCGCTGCAACGATCGATAGCTATCTAAACGACGGCCGCCCACTTCAGGGAAAACGAGCGCTGGTGACCAGCGGCCCGACGTTTGAGGCCATTGATCCGGTGCGCTTCATCGGCAACCGCTCATCTGGCAAACAAGGACATGCGATTGCTACCGCCCTTGCCGAATTAGGCGCTGAGACCATTTTGGTCTCCGGCCCAAGCCATCAACCACTTCCGTCATGCGTGTCGGTCGTCCCAGTTGAATCCGCGCGTGAAATGCTGACCGCATGTCAGAACGAGCTGCCTGTTGATATCGCGGTCTGCGCGGCGGCCGTCTCCGATTGGCGCGCAGCAGACGCGGCCCCGAATAAAATCAAAAAGCAGGTTGGCAACGCACCACCGACGCTCAACCTGATCGAAAACCCTGACATTCTCGCGACGCTGTCGGCACCGGGCGACAAACGCCCGGCACTGGTTGTTGGTTTTGCCGCAGAAACCGAGGACGTCATCGCCAATGGCGTTGGCAAGCTGGAGCGCAAAGGATGTGACTGGATTGTCGCCAACAATGTCTCAGCTGACACAGGAACGTTTGACGGAGAGTTCAACACCGTGCATCTAATTACCCGGGCCGGAACCAACGATTGGCCGCAAATGAGCAAATCCGACGTCGGCAGGCGACTTGCCCAACGGATCGCAAAACACGTCGCTGGTGACGTCAAATGAGCATTGACGTACAGATCCAGACATTGCCCCACGGGCAAGGCCTGCCGCTGCCCGATTATGCAACACCGCACAGCGCCGGGATGGACTTACTGGCCGCGATTGATGACCCTCAATCTCTCGCGCCGGGGGGCCGGTGCATTATCCCGACCGGCATCGCCATCGCCCTGCCCAATGGGTATGAAGCACAGATAAGACCACGGTCAGGGTTGGCCATCAAAAACGGTATTACCTTGCTCAACAGTCCGGGCACAATTGATGCCGACTACCGCGGTGAGATCGGCGTCATTCTGATTAATCATGGTCGCGAGGCTTTTATGGTCGAGCGGGGCATGCGGATCGCCCAAATGATCATCACCACCCATAATGTCGCGGTATGGCAACCGGTTGACCGCCTTGATGACACCCAACGCGGAACTGGCGGTTTTGGTTCTACCGGAACGACAAAAGGAAGCTGACGCAACATGCTGCACCTGTCACGCAAAGTCCTGTTCGCCATCGAAGCGGTTCTCGACATCGCCTATCATGCCAGCTCCGAACCGGTACAAAGTAAGGAAATCACCCGCCGCCAGGGAATTCCAAGGCGCTATCTGGAACAAGCCCTGCAAAATTTGGTGCGTGACGGCATCTTGGTCGGCGTGCGCGGACCGAAAGGGGGCTACCGTCTGGCCAGGGAACGGCGGCGTATTTCAGTTGGCGACATTATCCGAGTTGTCCGTAAAATGGAAACCGGCAAAAAACAGACCGACGATATAGATGGTTCTGAGCTGGGTGCCGTCGTCGTTCGACCACTGTGGACGGAATTGCAGGATGGCCTTATGACCCACCTTGATGCGACGACGGTTGATGATTTGTGCAATCGCGCTGACTTAGCAGGGATTGTCAGCGAAGGCCGCAAAAATCTTGATTTTATCATCTGACAGGAGACCTTATCATCATGGCTGACTTCCGCGGGCGAATTTATGACAGCATCGTCGATACCATTGGCGCAACGCCGCTGGTCCGCTTACCGCACCTAGTAAAAGAGTCAGGAATTGGTGCCGAGCTGTTAGGCAAATGTGAATTCTTTAACCCGATGGGCTCGGTCAAAGATCGCATCGGTCGGGCAATGGTCGAAGCGGCGGAAACCGCCGGACAGATTAAACCCGGGGCAACGCTGATCGAGCCGACATCCGGCAATACCGGTATTGCCCTGGCTTTTGTCTGCGCTGCCAAGGGATACAAACTTATTTTGACGATGCCCGAATCGATGTCGCTAGAGCGCCGGAAGATGTTATTAATTCTCGGTGCCCAGATCGAACTGACTCCGGCGGCTCTCGGGATGCGAGGGGCGATCGAAAGGGCCCAGGAATTAGTTGATCAGACTGAAAACGCGATCATGCTTCAACAATTCGAAAACCCGGCCAACCCGCAGGTCCACCGACAAACGACGGCCGAAGAAATCTGGAAGGATACGGCAGGCAACGTTGATGTGTTGATTAGTGGTGTCGGCACGGGCGGCACCTTGACCGGCTGCGCCGATGTCTTAAAAAAGTATAATCCCGATGTCAAAATCATCGCCGTCGAACCAGAAGATAGCGCCGTTTTGTCAGGTGGAATGCCAGGGTCCCATAAAATCCAAGGGATTGGAGCAGGTTTTGTTCCCAGTATTTTGAATACAAACGCCATCGACGAAGTCCTCAAGATCGGTAATGAAACGGCATTAAGCATGGCTCGCAAGGCGGCCCGCCTGGAAGGGCTTGCATGCGGTATTTCGTCAGGAGCGGCCCTTGCCGCCGGGCTCGAAGTTGGTGGCCGTGATGGCATGACGGGCAAAACGGTTGTTGTCATTTTGCCATCGTTCGCCGAACGCTATCTGTCAACGCCCTTATTTGACGGGCTCGGTTGAAACCTCTTAAGGCCAGGATATTGGACTTTTCCGAACAACAAATTAACCGCTACGCGCGTCACATCCTGCTTCGGGAGGTCGGTGGCGTAGGCCAGGAAAAACTGCTTAATGCTCGGGTGCTGGTGGTTGGCGCGGGAGGCCTCGGCTCCCCTTTGCTGATGTATCTTGCAGCTGCCGGGGTCGGAACGCTGGGCATCGTCGACGACGACGTGGTCGATCTGTCAAATTTACAACGGCAAATCATTCACACCTCATCCGATATTGGGCGATCGAAAGTAGAAAGTGCCGCCGCTTCCATTGCTGCGATCAATCCAGATGTCAGGGTGATTTCCCACGGGACCCGGATCAACGCGTCTAATGCCCTAGACCTGTTGTCCGACTATGATGTGGTCGCCGACGGCAGCGACAATTTCGCGACGCGTTTTTTGGTTAATGATGCCGCTTATTTTGCCAACGTCACGCTGGTTTCCGGTGCAATTTTACGGTTTGACGGTCAGGTTTCGACGTTTAAACCTTACCAATTAGATGAAAATGGCAATGCAGGGCCTTGTTATCGATGTATTTTTCGCGAAGCGCCGCCGGAAGGACAAATTCCGTCTTGTGCTGAAGCTGGCGTACTTGGTGCATTATGTGGGATGATCGGGTCGTTACAGGCGACGGAGATTTTGAAAGAACTGATGGGCATCGGAGAAAGCTTGTCAGGATCGTTGCTGATCACCGAAGGTCTCGGCACCGAATTTCGCAAAATTAAAGTCAAACGGGACCCCGGTTGCCCACTTTGTGGAGACACCCCAGACATCAAGGACTTGAGCATCCATGAGCACTGAGACATCACCAGACAAACTTTCGATCATCATTTATGACCACACTTATGATAAGGTCCACTACGCCTTGGTCATGGCGTCTGCGGCAGCAGCCATCGGCCGACCGGTTACAGTGTTTTTTACCATGGGTTCGTGCGCAGCCATTCTGGCGACGGACGAAACTGAAAAGCCTGGTTGGGCGGACATGCCACTTAGCGACGACGCGGCCACAGGGGCTGATCGCGATGCTTTTTACAAATCCAGTGGAATTGCCACCATGGACGAGTTAATTGACGCCTGCGTCGCCTTCAAAGTCAGGTTTTTGGTCTGTGAAATGGGTTTGAGGGCAAAAGGCCTGGAAGAAACATCCCTTCGCCCCGAACTTAACATTGAACACTCGGGCGTGGTGACCTTCCTCAATGACGCCTCTAAAGATGGCTCAATGATTTTAATCTAGAGAAATGCCCTTGCGGCGCAGATAGTCGGAAAACCCGGCGCGCTCCGGCAGGGACAGTTGCCGGGTGACGTTTTCCGACCATGTGCATTTTTCCAGTACGCCGTATTTGTCGGTGTGACGCTGTTTTTTGGGCGGCAGTGCAAACCGAGCGTGACTGCGATCATCATAATCGGCAACGGCCTGTTCCAGGTCACGATCATCATAATGATCTTTGTGCACGACAATATTTTGCGGTAATCGCATGGCGGTATATCCAGCATCGGCCGGGTAACCAAGCGTCAAGCCGCAGATTGGAAACACGCCGTCCGGCAAATCCAAAATTCCCGCCAACGCGTCTATGTGATTGCGGATGTAACTGACCGGGCATGTCCCAAGCTCAATACTCTCCGCTGCCGTAATCAGATTTTGCATGGCGAGTGCTGCGTCAACAGCGGCGTTCATGAAGGTGTCGGCGTTGTTGTTTTGGTAGGTATGGCCGTGCGTTTCAGCCAATTTGCGAATGCGCCTGACGTCGCCTAAAAAAACCAACACCACAGGCGCTGAGGCCAACCACGCCATCGAAGGCACCAGATCGGCAAGTTTACGGCGTCGGTCAGGGTCACAAATAATCAGAATGGAATACTGCTGAAGGTTGGATTTTGTCGGGGCTGACTGGGCACAGGCCAACAGCAAATTTAAGGTTTGCTCACTGACCGGCTGGTCACGATAGTTGCGGCATGTACGATGAGACAAGATTGTACGAAGGGTATCATTGCCCAGATCGCTAACCGGGACATCAACACCGTAACGCTCACGGACCAGTTTTTCTGTTTCTCGCATGCACGCACTCCTGTCCTTTGCGGATAACGGAAAATGCACGAAGGTCAGATCAAGGCTGGCTCTTAAAACGAGTCACCGATCACCCGGTCTGGAGGGTTGTGACCATCAGAAAATGTTTTGATGTTGACCAGCACCTTTTCGCCCATATCGACCCGGCCTTCGACAGTCGCCGACCCCATGTGCGGCAACAAGACAACATTATCCATCGCGACCAGTTTGGGGTTTACGGCGGGCTCATTTTCAAAAACGTCAAGGCCCGCTCCGGCGATATCCCCGTTGGTCAGCATGCGGGTCAGGGCGTTTTCATCGATCACCTCGCCCCGTGAGGTATTGACGATAACGGCATGAGGCTGAAGCAACTTAAGGCGGCGCGCCGAAAGCAAATGGTAGGTTGCAGGCGTATGTGGGCAGTTGACGGAAATCAGATCGACCCGCGCCAACATCTGATCAAGGCTTTCCCAATAAGTTGCTTCCAACTCTGTTTCAATTTCTTCGTGAAGCTTGTGGCGGTTGTGATAATGGATCGACAGTCCAAACCCTTTGGCGCGGCGTGCAACGGCCTGCCCAATGCGCCCCATGCCGACAATACCAAGACGCTTACCATAAATACGATGGCCCAACATACTCGTCGGTGACCATCCGTTCCACTGGCCCGAACGAAGCATATTGACGCCGTCGGTCAGGCGACGCGGGACGGCAAGGATTAGGGCCATCGTCATATCAGCCGTATCTTCTGTCAACACGTCCGGCGTATTGGTGATCGTGATGCCCCGTTGACGGGCGGTTGCAAGATCGATGTGATCGACCCCGGTACCATAGTTGGCAATCAAACGGAGGTTTTCACCGGCATGCGACAAGACGCCCAAATCAATGTGATCGGTGACGGTAGGCACCAAAACGTCAGCGGTTTGAACTGCCTCGGTCAGTTGAGCTTTACTCATCGGGGTGTCATCAAGATTCAACTGGACGTCAAAAAGCTCCATCATCCGCGTTTCGATAACATCGGGAAGTTTGCGGGTAACGACAACTTTTGGTTTCTTATAGGCCATGCTCTCCCTCCGACACGAACGAATTGATGAGGCCATAGCAACCCCCATCGGTGTTGTCCAGAGCGCAGTGCAGAGTTCGCCGAGGACGACCGAAGAGTGCTTGACCTTTTAGCGGATTAGCGACCTATACTATACCTTGATTAATTCGTGAATGGATACCATTACCGAAGATGTTTTTCCGAGCTAAACAACTTATGAAATGGGTTTCCGTAACCCTGACGCTGCTCGTCACCATCACTTTAGGAATGTCCGCCTTTGCTCAGAACAAAGGCACCGGTCTGCCGCTGCCGCGGTTTGTCAGCTTGCGCGCAGGCGAAGTCAATATGCGTACCGGCCCCGGCGTCCAATACCCCGTCGAGTGGGTATACCGGCGGCGACAATTGCCGATCGAAATTATCGCCGAGTACGGAACCTGGAGAAAAGTTCGGGACTGGCAAGGAACACAAGGCTGGATTCACCAAAGCATGTTGACCGGCAAGCGGACATTTGTGATCACCAGCAAGGCACGTACCGTTCGCCGCCGACCAGAATCAACCAGCCCTGCTGAGGCCAGCGCCGAAGCCGGGGCCATTGGAGAAATAAAAAATTGCGGCAAAGGAGAAGGGTGGTGCCAAATCGAGATTGGCGGCTATGAGGGTTGGTTACGTCGCGTCGATTTCTGGGGCGCCTACCAAAATGAAAAAGTAGAATAGGCGCCGCCGACCACTATGCGGCGAAATCCTTAATGAGGGCGGCACGGCTGTCGTCGTTAACAACCGCGCTGTGGCCGTATTTTGGATGGCCAATCCCAACTGTCACTTGAACCTCCAAATCGCAGAAAGCCTTAACCTCTTCATCACTAAAGGGGAAGTGAACAAACTGTACAGATGATGCCTTGCCGTTTTCGGATGTGCGGTCCAAATCATCTTCTGGAATGGCTTCAATCGTCTTTTTTCCATTAAATGCGATGAAAATCGTCTCTTCAAACCCGCCGAGTTCAGCCAAAACGACGGCCCGACGCAAGGCGTCATCAATCTCAATCATCACCGTTGCAACCAATTCGCGCCCCTTCGGGATTAGTGGGTTATAGGCCGCCAATTCATCGGGGATCTGGGCGTCCCCTCCCTTCTCGATCCACAGCATCTCGTGGATTTGATGCAGCATGGTATCATAACACTCAAAATAAAATGTCGCGTCCGGCCCGATAGCCAATCGACGATGACGTTTGAGTTCGGTAATTTTCTTGCGCCGCTCAGCGCGAACAAGGCCATAGTCGGCCATGGGCATAATGTCCTGGCGCTGAATTTCCGTTTTTTTATCCATGTTGTTCGTACCTTATCTTTCAAACCCATACGACAGTGCCAGCAGCTCAATTGGATGCTGTGCGGCGCTGGTTTTTAACGGTGCGTCGGTTAGTCTGTTTGCCCCTTGCAGCAAATGGTCGCGGGCCAGTGGGCATTCGGACAGGACGTATCCGACGCCGAGTTCGGCATTTCGTCCCGCGCCGAGTTCGGCATTTCGTCCCGCGCCGAGTTCGGCATTTCGTCCCGCGCCGAGTTCGGCATTTCGTCCCGCGCCGAGTTCGGCGACTTTCCGGGCGGCTGGTTTGCCAATTTTCAAAGCGACGTCGAAATTTTCTTTCATGATCCCCCATGATCCGCCATGGCCCGAGCAGCGCTCGATGACATCGATCTTGGTGTCGGGAATGTAGCGTAACATCTCGGCCCCTTTTTGGCCCATATTCTGGGCACGGGCGTGACAGGCAATGTGCACGGTGACTCCACCATCAACCGGCGTCAATCCTTCTGCTAGCCCTTCATTTTTAGCAATTTCAACGACGTATTCCGTAATGTCGCGCGTGGCTGCACTCAACCGTTTGACATCTTCATTTTCGGGGACGATCAGAGGCCATTCAAATTTCATCATCAAGGCACAAGACGGCACCAGGGCAACAACGTCATAACCTTTCTCGATCCAAGGTGTAAGCGTTGCCGCGACCATCGCCGCCGCTTCGGCGACGGCGCCAATGTCGCCTTGTTCCAATTGTGGCATTCCGCAACATTGGGGATATACGACTTCGGTCTCGACGCCATTTTTTGCCAGAACGTGCCGGGCCGAAAGGCCAATAACCGGATTATTATAATTGGCAAAACAGGTTGCATATAGGACGGCTTTTCGGCCATGGGCTGGGGCAGTTTTGTTAATGGCGAGCGGTTTAGCGGCCTCATCCACAAAAGTCTTTCCGTGGAATTTCGGCAGTTCCGCTTCACGGTGCACCCCAAGCACGCTTTCCATAACGGGGCGGGTTAAGTGATTTCCGCAGCTCGACGCCCAATTGCTTACAGGCGCAACATGCGCCGCCAGTCGACCGTTACGATCAACCTTGGTCAATTGGCGGACATTAAAGGGAACACCGTTGGTTTTTGCCTCGACCGCCCGAGCCCGCAACATAAGGTGCGGGAAATCAAGATCGAATTGGTGTGGCGGTACGTACGGGCACTTACTCATGAAACACATATCACACAACGTGCAGGCCGCGATCACCGGCTTGAAGTCTGCCGAAGAAACGGACTCTAACTCGCCTGATTCAGAGTCATCGATGAGGTCGAACAACTTCGGGAAACTGTCACACAGATTGAAGCATCGACGACATCCATGACAGATATCAAACACTCGGCGCAGCTCTTCATCCAGTGCCAGAGCATCATAAAAAGAGGTCTCCCGCCAGGGAATCGGGTGACGGGTGGGGGCCTCAAGGCTGCCTTCACTCATGACCGCTTCACTCCACAATCCACAATACTGACCACAGACACATAGGGGGGCTATTGTCAGCCCCCCCAGATCTTATCTCACCAGAAACTTCGAACTAGTCCAAAGAATCAAAGGCTTTCTGGAAACGCCCTGCGTGCGACTTCTCGGCTTTCGCAAGGGTTTCAAACCAGTCAGCGACTTCATCAAAACCTTCCTCGCGTGCGCTTTTTGCCATTCCCGGATACATGTCTGTGTATTCGTGAGTTTCACCGGCAATAGAGGCCTTCAAGTTGTCACCGGTCGCTCCGATGGGCAGTCCCGTTGCCGGATCACCTGTTTCTTCCAGAAACTCAAGGTGACCATGGGCGTGTCCGGTTTCACCTTCTGCCGTGGAACGAAACACAGTTGCCACGTCATTATATCCTTCGATATCTGCTTTTTGGGCGAAATACAAATAACGGCGGTTGGCCTGAGACTCACCGGCAAAGGCGTCTTTCAGGTTCTGTTCGGTCTTGCTTCCTTTAAGTGCAGGCATTCTCGTTCTCCCAATTCTTGAAATATTTGGCTGGTCAATTGCAGTCGCACATCTGCCCCATAGGGCCTATGACGCTTGCCCGCACTATGGCGGCTACGGATCGCACTGTCAAATATTATATTTATTCTAATCAATGCGATAACGCATTGATTAATTACAGTAATTAGTCAGAAAGCTTGATGACCACATCAACACTGGTGATGTCACTACCGGCTGGCGGCTGTGGTAACGCTGAGATTTCCACTTGGCCGTCAGGAATGTCTTCCAGGCGATTAGATTTTTCGTGGAAAAAATGATGATGATCGCTGACGTTCGTATCGAAATAGCACCGCTGCGAATCGACGACGATTTCGCGCAGCAGATTGGCTTCTGTGAATTGATGAAGCGTATTGTAAACGGTCGCGAGTGAGACACGTATATTAGCGTTTTGCACATCTGCATGCAGCCGTTCCGCAGTGACGTGACGATCACCACCTTCGAACAGAAATTTGGCAAGGGCGATGCGTTGTCGGGTCGGACGCAGGCCTGCATCACGCAGCTTATTTATGACGTTACTGTAAGGTCTTTGGATATTCATTGGCACAGTTACTTCCGTCTCAGTCTCGTCGAACACACTTTATATAGCCCGAATGCGCTTATTCTTATAACCATAATAAATTTAAGGTAAAGCAAATAGGCAAACAAGCGCATACTTTTTGCTCGCCCCTCAAACACGTCACCCAATGTTGGCACATCGTCCACCTGAGCCGCCTACGTGCTGGCAAAGGCCATAATCCCATTGCTATTTTTTAATGAACTGAATTCTACTACAAGCTGGCTGATCACCATTGCTCAGGGCCTAAACCCCTGCGTCAGTTTTAATTTATATCAAAAATCAAAAGAAATTCACCCGCCGGTATCGATTCTGTTTGATGGTTGAAGATGCGTTTGTATAGTTAGATTGAATTTCATTGAGGGGGGGACCAATGTTGACGAAGGACTTAAACAAATGGCCCTCTATGGAAACCCTCAACTCAGCGGAGTTGAAAAACACTTTGACGAAAATGAAATAATCGTCTCGAAGACGGATTTATCCGGCAAGATCACTTATGGAAATAGAACATTTTACCGGATGGCAGGCTTCTCTGAAAGCGAATGCCTGGGCACACCACACAATTTGATCCGCCATCCAAAAATGCCACGCGCCGTTTTTGAGTTATTGTGGAATACACTGAAAAGCGGCAAAGAAATATTCGCCTACGTGTTGAACCGTTCCAACAACGGAGACCAATACTGGGTTTTTGCCCACGTTACACCCAGTTACGACAGCGGCGGAAACATCACCGGCTACCATTCCAACAGACGCGCACCAAACCCTCAGGTGGTCGCCCAGCATATCATCCCTTTATATGACAAATTGCTTAAGGTTGAACAAACCGCGCCAGATCCAAAGGATGGTCTGCGGTCTTCCTATCAAGCCGTTGTCGATTTGTTGGCTGAAAACAAGATCGAATTTAATCAATTTATGTTTTCGTTGGGAGTATGAGCATGTTTAGCCGATCAAATAACCAACAGGTCCGTGAAGCGTTAGAGGTCATGAAGAAAGTTGCCGCAGGAGATTTCGAGGCCCGCATGACCGATATCACCGCAACCGGCGATATGGGTGAGTTGTTATATACGGTTAATGATTTGATTGATCGATGCGATGCCTATGTCCGTGAATCCGCTGCCTGCATGGATCACGTCAGTGACAACCAATACTATCGACAGATCATAGAAACCAGCATGCAAGGCTCTTTCCTCAATGCCAGCAAAACCGTCAACGCCGCCTTAGGCAGCATGCAACAAAAAGTCGATGATTTTTCGGCGGTGGCTGACAATTTTGAGCAAACCATCAGTGAAGTAGTCGAAACCGTTTCGAGTGCATCAAGCGAACTGTCGGCATCGGCGGGATCAATGCGCCACATTGCCGGTAATACGAGCGAAAAGGCAACCGCCGTCGCTGCCGCCGCCAAAAATGCCTCTTCGAATGTGCAGACCGTTGCCGCAGCTTCAGAGGAACTCAGTTCATCGATCTCTGAGATCAGCCAGCAGGTTACCAACGCGGCGACGACAGCCGGAGAATCAGAAATCGTTTCTCAACGGGTCGCAGATGAGGTTTCTACGCTCAAAGAAGCCGCTAACCTGATTGAAAATGCTGTCGGTCTTATCAATGATATTGCTGAGCAAACCAACCTTCTTGCACTGAATGCGACGATTGAAGCGGCACGTGCCGGCGAGGCAGGAAAAGGCTTTGCCGTTGTCGCCAGCGAGGTCAAGAACCTCGCCCAGCAAACTTCAAAAGCGACGGAGGAAATTAGCAATTACGTCGATAGCATCCAAAATGCGACGCAAGATACAATTAACGGAATTGGCGAAATAACAGAAAAGATCACCGAGATAAATCACGCCAACTCTTCGGTTTCGGCAGCTGTGGAGGAGCAGTCAGCGGCAACAAATGAAATTGCCCGCAATATCGAACAAGCGTCCTCTGGCACCGCCGACGTCACAGCCAATATCGCAGACGTCACGATGGCCGCCCGCGAAACAGGGGATTCGGCGAAAGAGGTCAACGATGCCGCCGGTGAACTGGCGGCCCAGTCAGAACACTTGAGAGCAATGGTCGACACGTTTCTCGTGCAAGTGCGAAAGGTGGTTTAGGCTCTGTCCACAAGGCTATAACCTTCACCCCTTTATCTTACGCCAAACGCCTATCATTATTTTAAAAACGGATGAAAAAACATGGAATACTCCACCCAGTCAGACGTCGGCGGTCAAATTTTTACTTTGTCAGGATCCCTGACCTTTAAGGACGCAGCAAAACTTTCAGAGATCCAGGGACACCTTCGTCAAGGCGACCAAGACAAGCCATGCGTATTTGATTTGAGCCGCGTCGAATTCATTGATTCTTCCGGCCTTGGCATGTTCCTCAAGCTGCGCGACCAAGTGCTTGATCAAGGCAGCGAAATTATCTTGAGAAACCCTCAGGACAAAGTCATGAAGGTGTTCAAGGCCTGTAAATATGAGGCCCTGTTCACCATCGAAAACTAAATCGCGTGGGCCTCAAGTTGACCGCAACCTGCACCCGACTTAGCCACTATCGGCCCCCCGAAAAGGGGCGCATTCGGAAACGTCGTATGCTATTGGACACGCCTAGCGCATCTAGTTTTGCGCACCTCTCGAGTCGGGCATACCCATGATATTATAGCCACTATCAACATGATGAATTTCACCGCTAACGCTGGCCGATAGGTCGGATAGAAGATAAAGCGCCGAACCACCGATGTCCTCAAGTGACAGCTGGCGTTCTAGCGGCGCATTATCCTGACAATGGTTTAGAATTTGCCGTGCGCCGCCTACTGCCGCACCGGCCAGGGTTCGCATAGGACCTGCGGAAATCGCATTAATGCGAATATTTTTTGCGCCGAGGTCTGCGGCCAGATATCGCACGCTGGCCTCAAGCGCCGCCTTCGCCACGCCCATAATATTATAATTGGGCATGACCCGATTGGCGCCGGAAAATGACAACGTCAGCATCGCACCTCCGGCACTCATTAGAGGTGCCGCCCGACGGGCTATGGCTGTAAAGGAAAAGCATGAAATTTCCATTGTCCGCCGGAAATTTTCCCGGGTGGTGTCGACATAATGCCCCATCAGTTCATCTTTATCGGAAAACGCAATCGCGTGGACAACGAAATCAAGGCCACCCCAGGCGTCGGTCAACCGCGCAAACACCGCATCGACACTTGCATCGTTTTCCACATCACAATCAACGATGATGTCAGACCCCAACTGTTCGGCAAGCGGCCTAACCCGCTTGCCCAGCGCCTCGCCCTGATAGGTAAAAGCCAATTCCGCACCGTGACGATGTAGGGCCTGGGCGATACCCCAAGCGAGGGAGTTCTTGTTGGCAACCCCCATAATCAGTCCACGCTTGCCAGCCATCAGTGGCGTTGGTTGAGACACGCTTATTCCCCCCGATTCTTAGTGCTTGGAATTAAAATTTATACAAATCGACTAAATGCAAGGGCGGCGTTGGTCCCGCCAAAGCCAAAACTGTTAGACATCACACAGTTAAGGTTCACATCGTCTTGACGACTGGTGATTAGTGGTAAGTCACCGACGCCTTCATCCGGCTGATCGACATTTGCCGACGCACAGATGAACCGGTTTTCCATCATCAATAAGCTGTAGATGGCTTCCTGCACACCGGTAGCACCAAGCGAATGGCCCGTCAAAGATTTGGTCGAGCTAAAGGACGGAACGTGATCATGGGCCCGGAACACTTCGCGCATGGCCTCCAGTTCCCTGATGTCGCCGATCGGCGTCGACGTACCATGGGTGTTGATATAATCAACAGGTCGATCCAGGTCCTTCATCGCCATCTGCATACAGCGCACCGCGCCCTCGCCGGAAGGCTGAACCATATCAAAACCGTCCGACGTTGCGCCGTATCCGGAAAGTTCCGCATAAATTCTAGCCCCGCGCGCCTTGGCGTGTTGGAGCTCTTCAAGGACCAGAACCCCTGCACCGCCGGAAATAACAAAACCATCTCGATTGGCGTCGTAAGCGCGAGACGCTTTTTCCGGCGTATCATTATAACCGCTGCTCAGCGCTGGCATGGCGTCAAACAATACGGACAAACTCCAGTGAAGCTCCTCACCACCACCAGCAAAGACAACGTCCGCCTTATCAAGCTGAATCATTTCGGCAGCATTTCCAATGCAATGGGCGCTGGTTGAGCAAGCGGACCCGATGGAATAACTGAGGCCCTTGATCTCAAACGCGGTGGAAAGCGTGGCTGAGTTGGTTGACGTCATGGCTTTAGGAACGACGAACGGACCGATTCGCTTAGGACCACGCTCTCGAGCAATATCGGCCGCCTTGACCTGAGCTGATGTAGACGGCCCGCCGGATCCCATAATCATTGATGTCCGAACATTCGAGACATCGGATTTTTCCAAGCCAGCATCGTCAATCGCCTGCTGTTGGGCAACAAAGTTATAGGCCGCGCCGTCGCCCATGAACCGTCGCCAGCGACGGTCGACAAGTGCGTCGAGATCTATGTCAGGACAGCCATGGACCTGACTGCGAAACCCCATTTCTTTGTATTCTTCTGAGAATGAGATTCCGGAACGTCCGTGTCTAAGTGACTCCAGGACCGTTGCCTTGTCATTGCCGATGCACGACACAATTCCCATCCCGGTTACGACAACACGTCTCATATTTGCCTCACTATTTTATCAGTCGTCTGATGTGAACAACGTCACCTTCAAGCCGTCAGCTTCATAGGCGGGTTCACCGTCGATCTTCATGATCCCGTCGCCTATGCCTAACGTAATTTGACGGTTCATTATCCGTTTTAAATCAATGCGGTAGGTAATTAACGTCGCTTCTGGGGTGACCATGTTGGTAAACTTAACCCCATTTACGCCTAAGGCACGGCCCCGCCCTTGGGCACCGGTCCAGCCGAGAAAAAATCCCTGCAACTGCCACAGTGCATCAAGACCGAGACACCCCGGCATGACCGGGTCCCCCGGAAAATGGCATTCAAAAAACCAGAGATCCGGCCTGACGTCAAACTCGGCTTCAACAAAGCCTTTACCGTGTTTACCGCCTTCATCACTGATCTCTGTGATGCGATCAAGCATTAACATTGGTGGTAGTGGTAACTGGGCATTGCCCGGTCCAAACAGCTCGCCGCGACCACAAGCCAAAAGTTCTTCGTGGGTATAATGATTTTGTTTGCTCACAAGTACGACAACCTACTCAGTTCGGTATCCATATTAGGTCAGTATATATCTCAATGTGACACAAACGACTAGCCTAATATAGGCAGCAAAAAGGGCGGCTACAAACCTGCAACCACCCTTTTCCATATATTTAGTCGAAAACCAAGCGCGACTAGGCGTCGTCGGCAACAACTTCCTTGCCGGTTTCCTGATCCACGGCTTTAAGCGATAGTTTGACCTTGCCACGATCATCGATGCCGATCAGTTTGACCTTGATAACGTCACCAACGTTGACAATATCCGTCGTCTTACCAACCCGTTGCGGGGCGAGTTCGGAAATATGAACCAGGCCGTCACGTGCGCCCATGAAATTGACGAAAGCTCCAAAATCAACCGTTTTGACAACCTTGCCTTCGTAAATCTTGTTGATTTCCGGTTCTGCCGTAATGCCTTCGATCCACTTAATCGCTGCCTCTGCAGCGACTTCATCAACGGCGGCGACTTTAACAGTACCATCATCATCAATATCGATCTTGGCGCCCGTGCTTTCGCAAATTTCGCGGATCATCTTGCCACCTGGGCCGATAATTTCGCGGATTTTATCTTTTTTGACCTGCAATACCGTAATTCGTGGCGCGTTGGTACTGACACCATCGCGGGAGTTGCTGATCGCATTGGCCATTTCTTCAAGAATATGCAATCGACCGTCACGCGCTTGATTAAGCGCTACGTCCATGATTGCCGGTGTAATCGACGTGATCTTGATGTCCATTTGCAAAGAGGTCACCCCCTCGCTGGTCCCGGCGACTTTAAAATCCATATCGCCAAGATGATCTTCATCACCAAGAATATCAGACAAAATCGCGTAATCATCGCCTTCCTTGATCAGGCCCATGGCGATACCAGCGACAGAACGCGGCAACGGCACACCGGCATCCATCATCGACAAGGACGTGCCGCAAACGGAGGCCATACTCGAGGAACCGTTTGATTCGGTAATTTCTGACACCACACGGATGGTGTAGGGAAAGGCTTCCTTACTCGGCATAACAGGATGAATAGCCCGCCACGCCAGTTTGCCATGGCCAATCTCGCGACGACCGGTAAAGCCAACACGACCCGCTTCGCCAACGGAATAGGGCGGGAAGTTATAATGCAACATGAAGTGTTCGCGGCGGTCTCCATCGAGGCTGTCGATGATCTGTTCGTCCTGACCCGTACCGAGGGTCGCGACGACGAGCGCCTGCGTCTCCCCACGGGTGAACAAGGCCGAGCCGTGGGCCCGGGGCAACACACCAACCTGTGCCGATATGGCACGGACGGTGCTCAAATCACGGCCATCAATACGCTTGCCGGTCTTCAAAATATCCTGTCGGACAATGTCACTTTCGACACCTTTAAGAATGTCACCAAGTTCCGCTTCAACCAGATCGGCATCCTGAGACTCATCGCCCTCAAGGGCACCTTTGACCTGCTGCTTAACAGCGGAAATTTTGTCCTGTCGGCTCTGCTTGACCGTTTCGCCGTAGGCGTCGCGCAGGCCTGTTTCGGCCAGGGAGCGAACCTTTTCGGTTAAGGCATCTTTGCCCTCTGGCGCTTCCGGCAGGGCTCTTGGTTCCTTGGCACAGACTTCAGCCAATTCAATGATGGCATTGATCACCGGTAAAATGGCCTCGTGACCAAATTTGACAGCACTAAGCATCACTTCTTCGGATAGCTCTTTGGCTTCCGATTCAACCATCAACACCCCTTCGGTCGTACCGGCAACGACCAGGTCGAGATCGGTGTCAGCCATCTGATCGACCGTAGGGTTAAGGACGTATTCGCCTTCAATATAACCAACACGGGCACCGGCAATAGGGCCCATGAACGGCAGGCCCGAAATGGTCAAGGCCGCAGACGCGCCAACCATGGCGACGACATCAGGGTCATTTTCCATATCGTGCGACAGAACCATACACATCACCTGAGTTTCATTTTTGAAACCTTTGACAAAAAGCGGGCGAATGGGCCGATCAATAAGGCGTGAGGTCAGCGTCTCTTTTTCGCTCGGACGGGCTTCGCGTTTAAAAAACCCTCCTGGAATTTTACCTGCAGCATAAGCTTTTTCGGTGTAGTGAACCGACAGTGGGAAAAAATCGAGACCGGGCTTGGGGGTCTTTGCACCGACAACGGTACACAGTACTTTTGTTTCTCCATAGGAGGCGACGACGGCGCCGTCAGCTTGACGGGCAACCTTGCCCGTTTCCAGGGTCAGCGTACGCCCGCCCCATTCGATTTCTTTTTTGAATTCTTTAAACATATTTCTCGTTTCCTAATCTACCTACAGGGACCGACGCTGGATTGCGCCTATTCCCCTGACATGATCCTCAATCGAACCATGCCTACCGCTTACGCCAAAGTCCCGCTCAGCGAATTCTGAGCGAGCAACTGATAAGCGGATTTTCTGCGCACCTGATTACCGGCGCAGTTCCAATCGTTTGATAAGGTCTTCGTAACGTTTGACTTCCTTGCGCTTGACGTAATCAAGCAGGCGGCGACGCTGCCCGACCATCATCAGAAGGCCGCGACGCGAATGGAAGTCTTTTTTATGTATCTTCAGGTGCTCGGTCAGGTTCGAAATCCGCTCTGAGAGGATCGAGACCTGAACTTCCGGCGAACCGGTATCGCCATCTTTAGTGGCATATTCTTTGATGAGCTCTGCTTTACGCTCTACTGAAATCGACATCGTCTACTCCATTTTTAAAGGTTCATAACACGGACGGGCCTAAGCTCCCCGCCCTTGATTTCGGCCAAAGCAACCAGTCGGCCCCCAGACATTGCAGAAACGATATCGCCCTGACAGATGTCTATATCGGGAGTTCGGCTGATAACGGGCAGAACAGAAACGGCCTGTCCGTGCTTCAGCTTCCGAGTTTCCTCTTCACTTAAGGCCAGGGCCGGGATGTCGTCCAGCACGGTCTCAATCGGGAGGATGGGATCGGAATCGGGCGCAATATGCCCCAGACTTTCCAAATAATCCAGCGAAATTGCGGCGGTTTCAAAAAAAGGTCCAACAGCGGTTCGGCGCAATGCCGTAATGTGCCCAACTGTACCCAGGCAACGCGCCATATCCCGCCCCAACGAACGGACATACGTCCCTTTCCCACAGGTCATCTCAAATTCAGCACTGTCCACGTCAACCACATCAACCAACGTCAACGCACTGACCTCGACGGTCCGCGCCGCCAGCACCACATCTTCATTGGCCCGGGCCAGGGCGTAGGCCCGTTTACCATCAACCTTGATCGCCGAAAACGCTGGAGGAACCTGTTGGATTTCACCGGTAAACTTGTCCAATATTGCGTCGATGTCATTCTTACTTGGCCGGTGTGGATTGGTCTCAGTGACCACACCTTCGCCATCATCGGTCCGGGTCGCTTGGCCCCAACGCACAGTAAACCGGTAGGATTTATGCCCATCCATGACGTAGTTCATGGTTTTTGTGGCTTCGCCAAGGGCGATTGGCAGGACCCCTGTCGCCAAAGGGTCAAGTGTACCACCATGACCGGCTTTTTGCGCATCCAATAGACGTTTGACCCGACCAACGGCAGCGCTAGAACTCAGGCCAAGCGGCTTATCAAGAACCAGCCAACCATGAACGGGCCTACCGCGCCGTTTACGCGCCATCCTCGTCCTCGTTGCCATCTTCTTCGGCATCACCGCGGTTGGCGAGATCACGCGCGACGACAGGGTCACGCAGCAATTGATCAATGTGACTGGCCTCATCAAACGACGTATCCGCAATAAAGTTGAGGCGCGGAACCGTTCTCAAATGAACACTCTTGGCGATAACCTTGCGCAGAAAGGGAACGGCGCGGTTCAACCCGCCCAAGACTTTCTTCAAGTCACCTTCCGCGCCACCACCCAAAGGCACGACAAAGGCGGTGGCATTGCGCAAATCAGGACTAATCCGCACTTCCGTTACCGTCACCAGCACATCCTGGACCTCCGGATCATGGACGTCACCACGTTCTAGCGCCCAGGCAATTGCATGACGGATTTCCTCACCAACCCGTAACTGGCGCTGGCTTGGGGCTTTGGCCTCTCGTCGGCTCATGACGACCTCAATTTGATGGTTTGGTAAGGTCGATGGAAACGGCGCCAGCACTTATAACTGGCGCGCAACTTCCTCGACATCAAAACATTCAATCACATCACCCTTCTGGAGATCATGGTAATTGGCAAAGGCCATACCGCATTCGGTACCGTCTTTGACGTCTTTGACATCATCCTTAAAGCGCTTGAGCTGGCTTAGCTCGCCCTCATGGATAACCACGTCGTCGCGAATCAAGCGAACTCTAGATCCGCGTTTGACCTGACCGTCGGTAACCATGCACCCGGCAATCTTACCAACTTTGGTGATGTTGAAGACTTCTTGAATTTTCGCATTGCCGAGATAGGTTTCGCGAATTTCCGGCGCCAACATTCCAGACAAGACCTGCTTCAGGTCATCGGTCAGATTATAAATGATTGAATAGTAGCGTATTTCGACGTTGTCGCGGTTAGCCAACTCCCGTGCCTGTGGGTTTGCACGCACGTTGAAGCCGATGATTGGCGCATTTGATGCGCGCGCCAATGTCACATCGGATTCGTTAATCCCACCAACAGCCGAGTGCAGCACCTGAACCTTAACCTCATCGGTGCCAAGTTTATCCAACGCACTAACAATCGCCTCAACAGACCCATGCACATCCGCTTTAACGACGATCGGCAATGACTCAGCTTCACCTTCCTTGATGCGTTCAAACATTTGCTCAAGGGTCCCGCGCGCACTGGCAACGCCAGCCGCCGCTTTTTCACGTCGAAGACGGAACTGACCAACCTCACGCGCCCGACTTTCGTCGTCCACGACTGAGACTTCGTCACCAGCATTAGGGGTCCCGCCAAGTCCTAAAATTTCAACCGGAACGGAAGGCCCCGCTTCTTCGAGGGTCTTTCCGTGAGCATCAAACATCGCCCGCACCCGCCCCCATTCCTTACCGGCAACGAAGATGTCACCGATACGAATTGTACCGCGCTGAACCAAAACCGTCGCCACGGACCCGCGGCCCTGCTCCATTTTTGCTTCAACCACAACACCTTCACCCGGACGGTTGGGGTTGGCTCTTAAATCAAGCAGCTCTGCTTGCAGCAGAATGGCTTCTTCCAATTTGTCGAGGTTGAGTTTTTCGGTCGCCGAGACTTCAACGGCGAGCACATCACCGCCAACTTCTTCAACCTGAATATCATGTTGCAGCAAATCCGTGCGCACACGGTTGGCGTCCGCATCCGGTCGATCGATCTTATTGATGGCGACAATGATCGGCACGTTAGCTGCCTGGGCGTGGCGGATGGCTTCAATCGTTTGCGGCATGATACCATCGTCGGCAGCGACACAAAGTACGACAATATCCGTCACCTGTGCGCCGCGTGAGCGCATTTCTGAAAATGCCGCGTGACCCGGCGTATCAAGAAAGCTGATTTTGGCACCAGACGACATGGTCACCTGATAGGCCCCTATGTGCTGGGTAATTCCGCCCGCCTCTTGACCGGCCACATCGGTTTCACGAAGCGCGTCAAGCAGCGAGGTTTTACCGTGATCGACGTGACCCATAATCGTCACGACCGGCGCCCGTTGCTCCAGGTTCTCTTCATCATCGGCGTCGCCGCGCAACCCGATCTCAACATCGGATTCGGAAACACGCTTGAATTTGTGGCCGAATTCCTCAACCACCAATTCCGCCGTATCGGCATCAATGGTCTGGGTGGGTGTGACCATCATGTCCATCTTCATCAGCGCTTTGATGACGTCAACAGCCCGCTCGGCCATTCGATTGGCCAATTCCTGGACAGTAATGACCTCAGGAATGACAACCTCGCGAATGACCTTGGTTCCAGCACTGCGGGCGGCCATCATCTTTTCGCGTTCACGATCTCGCTGACGCTTGACCGATGCGATTGACCGTTGACGACCTTCCTGATCGCCCAATGCTTCAGCGATGGTCAGCTTCCCGGAACGGCGGCGTGGTTCACCACGTCGTGGGGTCGGTGTCTGAACTTTTTTATTATCAGTCTTCGCCCCTTTTTTGGGACGGGCGCGACGCTCGTCGTCGGCTGCAGGCGCTGCCGGTACTGCTTTCGGCGCACTGACATTCGGCTCGACAGCGGGTTTCGGTTCTGGCTCGGGTTCTGGCTCAGGTTGCGCTTCCTCGACCGGCTCAAGGGCCTTGCGTTCCGCTTCCAGGCGCGCGGCTTCGGCCGCCTTTTCGGAGTCAATCCGTGCACTTTCCAAGGCTTTAGCCCGTGCCGCACGTTCTTCATTGGTCAAATTGGAGGCGGCACGTGCCTGGGCCTCAACCTCGACCTTCTTCTCATCAACGGGCTCGACAAAGGCGTCTTTCGCAGCGTCCGCGGTAGCCGAATTTTCCCGTATTTCCGACATATGGCCGCCGGAATCACGTTCAAACGTCCGCTTTTTACGAACCTCGACTGAAACCATCTTGGATCGCCCATGCGAGAAGCTCTGGCGGACTTGACCTTTCGCAACGGTCTTTTTGAGTTCCAGTTTTCCCGGGCGTGATAAGCCCAGTTTTTTGCTTTTGCCTGTATCTTCGGTCTCGGTCATCGAATTCCGTTCCAACTTTTCGTGCCCAGCTTCGGGCTTTTACAGAGAGGCGTCACTCTCCCACTTTTAAGTGATCAACCGCCGCACGAACCCCGTTAAGGCGTCCCATCTCACGACGTATACGTTTTGCCAACGGCCCAGAGGCTACGACCGCATGAACAACTTGTTCGCGCCCCAGCGCCTGACCGAGTTCACCGCTATTGAGCCCATCAAGCTCGACCTTGTCCGAGCCGCTCGCCAACAGTTTGTCTCGCCCGCCCCTGGCCCCATCCCTGGCCGCCAGAAGAATTCCATTTTGCCCTTCTTTGAGAAAGGCGCGAACTTTTTCAAATCCGCAAATTACGTCTCCTGCACGCCTAGCCAGACCAATCAGGTCCATGGTACGCAAGGCCAGCAACGCCTCAACCCGCTCGGCCAGATTATCCGGCACATTGACTTTTTGCCGTGCAGCCTTGGCAAATACGCGCTTGGTTGACGCTGTATTTAGCACATCACGGTCCGCACTCAACCACAAACCTCGTCCTGGCAACCTTTCTTCAAGATCCGGAACGATGTCATCGCCGGGGCCGACAACAAATCGGATCAAATTTGCCTTGGCTTGTTCCTCACCTGTAACGATACATTTGCGTAGCGAAATCGGTTTATTTTCCGACCGATTTCGGTGCCGATCCTTGTTCACTTTTGTCCTCACGACCATCTTTGCCCGGCGTCACGCTACCTACTCTTGCGCTTCAGCACCCTCACCAGACGACGTTTCAGTCGCCGCCGCGTCCTCGTCAGCAAACCAGTGCGCGCGGGCCGCCATAATAATTTCATTGGCCTGATCAAGGCCGGTAATCTCTTTACCAACGATCTCCAACAATTCGTCTCCGGCAAGATCGGCAAGATCATCGCGGCTTTTGATCTCACTTTCGCCAAGCATCACGGCCATTGCCAGAGATATACCCGCGACGCTGGACAAATCATCTTCGATGCCAAGTTCGGCCCGGCGTTCTTCAAGTTTTTGATCACGCAGTGCCAAGAAATTCCGCGCCCGATCACGCAGTTCCCCGGCGACGTCTTCATCAAACCCTTCGATATCGACCAAGTCGTCAATCGGAACAAAGGCAACTTCCTCGACCGTCGAAAACCCTTCGGTTACCAGCAACTGGGCGATGACTTCATCGACATCCAGGGCCTCCACATACATCAACGAACGCTCCTGGAACTCCCGCGTGCGGCGCTCTGATTCCTCAGCTTCAGTCAAAATATCGATATCCCAACCGGACAGTTGGGACGCCAGACGTACATTTTGTCCACGTCGTCCAATGGCAAGACTAAGCTGTTCGTCGGGAACCACGACTTCAATTTTGTTTTTCTCTTCGTCAAGAACGACCTTTGCCACTTCGGCAGGGGCCAGAGCATTAACGATGAAAGTTGCCGGGTCTTCAGACCACTGGATGATGTCAATCTTCTCACCCTGTAATTCACCGACGACGGCTTGAACCCGCGATCCGCGCATGCCGATGCAGGGACCGACAGGGTCAAGACTGGAATCGTGCGACAGAACAGCCATTTTTGCACGTGAACCAGAATCTCGAGCAACGGATTTGATTTCAATAATGCCGTCGTAAATTTCCGGCACCTCCTGCGAGAACAATTTGGCCATAAATTCGGGGTGCGTTCTTGACAAAAAGATCTGCGGGCCACGTGTCTCTTCACGCACATCGGCAATATAGGCCCTGACCCGGTCGCCGTTATTAAAATGTTCACGAGGAATGCAGTCATCACGGCGAAGGACGGCTTCAGCCCGCCCCAAATCGACGACCACATTGCCATACTCGATACGTTTGACCAAACCGTTAACGATCTCGCCGACACGGTCCTTATATTCCGCAAACTGGCGGGTGCGCTCAGCTTCGCGGACTTTTTGAACGATAACCTGCTTGGCAGTCTGCGCGGCAATACGCCCAAAATCGATGGGCGGCAAAACATCAATCAAAAACTCGCCGGGCTTCACGTCAGTTTGCTTGCGCTGCGCCTTAACCAAATCGATTTGGGTAAATTCGTTTTCGATTTCTTCAGGCGTCGCAACGACCTCCAAATACCGAGACATTGATATCGTTCCGGTCGAGCGGTCGATGTGAGCGCGAATATCATGTTCCTGACCATACTTGGAGCGGCCCGCCTTTTGGATGGCTTCCTCCATAGCTTCTAAAACTTCGTCGCGGTCAATGCTTTTGTCACGCGCAACGGTTTCAGCAACCTGCAAAAGTTCTGGCCGTGAATGAACGGCGCTGGTATCGGTCATAGTCTCACTCATTGTTTTCCACCTTTTTGAGTCCCCTTAAGAAACTCATCGGTTATTACCAACTTCGACCTCATGATATCCGCGTAGGGAAGCAAAATTTCCTCCCCCTGCATCAGAAGCCTCACATTTTCCTCGACAACGCCGAGAAGCTGCCCGCGAAACCGTCTTTGACCGTCTTGCGCGCGCGTCATTTCTACTTTCACCTCGTTGCCGGAAAATTTCTCAAAATCCCGAAGCTTGACCAAGGGGCGATCTAAACCAGGGGAACTAACCTCAAGCGTATAGTTCCCAGTTATTGGATCTTCTACATCCATGATCGCGGAAATGGCCCGGCTAACCTTTGCACAACCTTCTACAGTCATACCTGTCCCGTCCAGGGGCTCGGCCATAACCTGCAGACAAAGGTTGTTTTGCCCCGACAAATCAATCCGGACCACGTCAAACCCCAATCCTTCGACGGTCGGGCCAATCAGTTCATAAATCCGGCGGGTCAATTCCATGGCCGGAGTCTCCACTTCAATATGAACGGCACCGATCAAAGGACCAGGAACAAAAAAAGGCGGGCTCAGGAGCCCACCCCATCAATTCCGTTTATCTACGGAGCCAACGAGTACGTTCTGCACTGAACGTGGCGCTCGTATACTCCGTTGCCGCGAGGATTTCAAGACATTCACGCATCATTACCAACGAGTGATGACAATAATCCTTAAAGGCGACTTTAGTTTAGGTGTTATTCGCTGTTTTCAAGTAGCGCAAATAGACTGAACGATCCCCTTTTTCCCGCGCCTTGGCCTCATAACGGGTTTCAATCCAATCTCGCGGCGGTGTGCGCCAATCGTCTGCCGAGGTTGCTTGCCAGTCAAATTGCGGATGACGTTGCAACCGCTCCAATGTCCAAGACACATAGTCCATATGGTCGCTGGCAAAGCGCAACTCTCCGCCCTCCCGCAGCAGTCGAGCAAACCGGGCAAGATTGGCATCCGCCATAATGCGCCGTCGGTGATGTCGGGCTTTCGGCCACGGGTCGGCAAACAACACAAAAATCCGATCAAGGCTTGCCGCCGGCAAAACATCCATCAAGACGCGCGCGTCATCGTTATAAATGCGTACGTTGGTTAATTTGGCTTTATCGATATGCGCCAGCAGACTGGCAACACCATTAATAAACGGCTCGCAACCGATTATCCCGACATCAGGATGATTGCCTGCCTGCGCCGCCAAGTGTTCACCGGCACCAAATCCAATTTCCAGCCACACACGGCTGCAAGGGTCCTTGAACAGCGTCGTCAGATCGGTCGGAATACTGGCAGGCTCAGGCTTTAGGTAAAGCGACGGCAGTAATTCATCGACAAGCCGCTGACGACCTGCCCTCAGTTTCTTACCATGCCGCCGACCATACCAGCGCTGATCGGTATCATCCTTGGAAGTGATCAAGAAACGCCAAAGGCTGATTTCAAATCAGCAGCGATGTCCGTGCGTTCCCAGGAGAACCCACCATCGTCATCCGGCGTGCGCCCGAAGTGCCCATAGGCTGCCGTGCGTGCATAAATTGGGCGGCTTAGGCTCAAATGCTCGCGGATGCCACGCGGCGAAAGATCAACCAGCTCTTGCAAGACGTCGGCAAGTTTATCTTCGTCAACAGTGCCGGTCTCGTGGGTGTTGACGTAAACCGATAAGGGTTTCGACACACCGATGGCATAGGCGAGTTGAATGGTGCAGGCCCTGGACAACCCAGCGGCAACAACGTTTTTCGCAAGGTAGCGCGAAATGTAAGCGGCTGAACGGTCAACCTTGGTCGGATCCTTGCCCGAAAATGCGCCACCGCCATGGGGGGCCGCGCCACCATAGGTATCGACAATAATCTTGCGCCCAGTCAGACCAGCATCGCCGTCGGGGCCGCCAATGACAAACTTACCTGTCGGGTTGACGTAAAATTCGCCGTCGGGACACATCCACCCTTCGGGAAGAACGTTTTCAACAATTGGACGCACCAACTCGCGGATATCATCCTGCGACAGATTATCGTCATGCTGCGTTGAAACAACAACAGACGTCGCCGTCATCGGCTTGTCCTTGACATATTGAAGCGTCACCTGACTTTTTGAATCCGGACCAATGCCAGGAAGTTTACCGGCATGCCGAGCGTCAGCCATATCTTTCAAGATTCGGTGAGAATAATAAATCGGAGCCGGCATCAAGACATCGGTCTCGTCACAGGCGTAACCAAACATAATACCCTGGTCACCGGCACCTTCATCCTTATTGCCCAAGGCATCCACGCCCTGAGCGATATCAGCGGATTGCGAATGAACATGAACATGAACGTCGGACTTTTCCCAGTGGAAGTTGTCCTGATTGTAGCCAATTGCCTTTACCGCATCCCGCGCTGCCGCTTCGATTTCAGCGGCGGTCACCTCCTCAGAGCACCGCGTTTCACCAGCGAGCACAATCAAGTTGGTTGTCACCAGCGTTTCGACAGCAACCCGTGACACCGGGTCTTTACCAAGATAAAGGTCGACAACCGCATCGGATACCCGATCACAGACCTTATCTGGATGGCCCTCGGAAACGGACTCGCTGGTAAAGAGAAAATCAGATTTATGCATATTTTTCACCTTTGATCTTGAGTTCAAACCACTGGACCAAGGGCTGCAACGCATTATCGCGAAAAATATGCCCACTTAGCGCCGGTTTTACGTGGAGGCAAGTCGTCCAAATCCGACCACGATCGCATCTCAAAGTACGATGGCTGGATATTTCGCAGGATTTACGGGTACGGTCAAGAGCTTTGCGAAAACCCGCCTGAACTGAAACAAACCCCTACAAGTTTAAGGGGTTATGATCTTATGCCTCAGCATCAGCACCGCCCACAGAGCGGGCGAGATCAAGCAGCCGTTTGCGCACAACCGGGTCGGCAATACGGTAATAGGCGCGGACCAGTTCCAGCGTTTCACGTCTGGTCATTGGGTCACGGTCAATCGCGTCTTGCGCGCCATCAGACAAGCCAGAGCGCTGGCCTTTCGGCGTTTTCAGGTCTTCCGGCATGTCCTCGAAAAAGAAAGACACGGGCACATCCAGAATGCAACTGAACTGATGCAGGCGACTCGCGCCAATGCGATTGCTACCCCGTTCATATTTCTGAATTTGCTGAAACGTCAGGCCAACGGCTTCGCCTAGTTTTTCCTGACTGATCCCCAATAATGCCCGGCGTTGGCGCAGACGATGACCGACATGCGTGTCGACGGGATTGCTCACGCCTGGTGGCAGCTTATCGTATTGCGGCAGGTCTTGCCCTTTGCTTTTTGCCATGGCCTTTTCTCCTCATGCAACGTCACTTGTAATGAACCTGATCGGCCAGTCTGTCAACGATCAACCCTTTGACGGGCAACGTTAATTTGGCAATTTCCGACGCACCAGAAGACCACCACCGGCGCAACCGACGACCAAAACGAGCGTGACCCAATCGCCAAAACGGCCATAAAGTGGGCGGTGCGAAAGAGCTTTAGGCAACCCGGAATCAATCACTCCCTCGACACCCAAATCGAGGTGTGCGCCGACCCGCCCGTAAGCGTCAACGACGGCGGAAATGCCCGTATTAGCAACGCGCACAAGCGGCAGGCCCATTTCAATGGCGCGAAATCGAACGGCGGCAAAATGTTGGTACGGTCCGGCAGACAAGCCAAACCAAGCGTCATTGGTGGCATTCAATAACCATTTAGCCGAGTCATCCAGCGACCCGACTTCAGCCGGGAAAATTGCCTCGTAGCAGATCAAGGGGGCAACGGCAGGAAGGCCCGGCAGATTCCATACCCTTGCGCCCTCTCCCGACGCAAAATCGACCCGCCCTGCAGTCAACTTGGAAATGCTGAGAATGCTTCGGAACGGCACATATTCTCCGAAAGGAACTAAGTGAATCTTATCATATACGGCGGCAATTTCCCCGTCCGGCGCGACGGCAATCAAACTGTTCCAATAGCGTGGGTCAACGGCACTTGAGCCTGAGGGTCCTCTGGGCTCGGAGCTTTTTGACTCAGACCTTTTTGGCTCAGATCGGGGGGCACCCGCGATGACATAGCCTTTTGGTGGCGCAAGGCGGCCGAGATAAGACAGCAGGTTCGGCTGATTGGTCAGATTGAACGGCACGGCGGTTTCGGCCCAAAGGATGTGGGTCGGCGGAATGCCGTCCTTGGCGGGCTGTAGGCTTAGAGCGGCCTGTTTTTTAATATGACCGCTTCTTAGGCGAGGTTTCCATTTCAGGTTTTGTGGAATATTGGGCTGGACAAGCCGTAGCGTGATGCCCTCAACATAGCCAGGGGTGGCCGCCGCCAGTCGCCAGACCCCTCCACCCCAAATTAGGACGAGCCCAAATCCACAAGCACCAACAATGCCCATTACCGCCCGTGGGCGACGAACATCGGCGATGACGGCTGGCATGGCGGCGACAAGGATCGTCACCAACCCCAGCCCATATACACCAGCGTAGGCAGCAAACTGCATCATGTCATCAGAAAAGGCCCAGACTGTTCCAATCAGATTCCATGGAAAGCCGGTAAACAGCCAGCTTCGCACCCATTCAAAGGCTGTCCAAACTCCAGCCAAAACAAGAACTTGAGCGACAATGTCCATGCGGAATTTTTCGCCCAATGCCCAACTGAGCAAGGTGGCCAGACCAATGAACAGCGCTATTCCGGCGGCCAACGCCAGGACCGCAAAGGGCGCCAGCCAGCCGTATCTGGCGGCATCAACCAAAAAGGCGTTACCCACCCAATAAAACCCAACGGCAAAATGGCCGATGCCAAATGCCCAACCCATCGAAAACGCCTGCCGCCGCCGCCGGTTCGTTGCCAATAGCCAGATCAAGCCGGTAAAGCCGGGAACAAGCAGAAACACCAGATGGAATGGCGCCATTGCCCCGCCGGCGAGCACCCCAAACACGCAGGCCATAAGATGCCGTTGCACCCCTGACATGGCCCCGAGACCGTCGCGCCACCGTCCAAACGGGGCACCCATCAACCGGCAGCGTCCAAATCGCGCGCGGTTACTGACCGTTTATGCAAACGCAGGCGCTTAACCCGCCGGGGATCCGCATCGAGGATTTCAAATTCCAAACCCGATGCATGATGAACCAGTTCGCCGCGCACTGGGACGTGACCGGCCAGCGTAAACACCAACCCGCCTAAGGTATCCAGGTCTTCACGTTCGTCATCACTAAGAATTTCACCCATTTCTTCTTCCAGGGTTTCAAGGGTGACACGGGCATCAGCCTCATAACTGCCGTTAGACGCACGAACCATACTGGGCTCGGAGCTTGTATCGTGCTCATCTTCAATCTCGCCGACGATTTCCTCGACTAAGTCCTCAATCGTCACCAACCCATCGATGCCACCGTATTCATCAACCACCAGGGCCATGTGCGAACGCCGGACCCGCATCTCCAGCAACAGTTCGAGCACCTGCATCGACGGCGAGACAAACAGAATTTTTCGAAGAATCTTTGACGGCAGAAAATTTTCTTCCGCCGTGCGCCATGCCAAGACGTCCTTGGCGTGGATGAAACCAACGCTATCATCCAAATCTTCTTTATAGACCGGCAACCGCGAGTGACCCTCGCCGGTAATAACATCAACCACTTCGTTTAGCGGCGTGTCCAGTTCGACGCCGACAATATCGGCGCGTGGCACCATCACGTCGTGAACCGTGCGGTCACGCAGCTCAAGTATATTGGTCAGCAACAAGCGTTCATCGGCGCTGATGGGCACGTCAGCGTCTTCACGTTCGTCAATCAGCTCTTCCAGGGTATCGCGGACGGAAGTCTCGCCGTTATTTTGGCGAAACAGCAACTTTATCCATTGAACAAGCCCCGATGACGAGGCGATGGCTTTGCCCCCGGCTGGCGTCGGGGCAGGATCCGCGTTCATGACGGGTGTCCTTCTTGGTTTTCTGCAATTATATCTTGTGCATAAGGATTAGTGATCTTCAAAAGGGCCAAGGCCTCAATTTCCAAGGCCTCCATCTCCACCGCGTCCGCCTCGGTCTCATGATCGTAGCCCAACAAATGCAACATGCCGTGGACGATCAAATGCATCATATGCGCCGACAGGGCCTTGTTTTCAGCATCGGCTTCACCCACGACAGTCTCGTAAGCAACAATGATGTCACCCAGCGATACCGGTTCCGCGTCGGGGCGAGGGGTTGGGGCCAGTTGATCCAGTTCATCGAGATTCGCAAACGATAGTACGTTGGTCGCTTTATCGATATTACGGTAGTCACGATTTAGCTGTCGAATTTGATCGTTGTCGGTTAATAAAATTGCAACCTCCGCCTGAGCATAAGGCAAGTCAATTCTGTTAGCACACGCCAGCTTAAAACCGGCCCTTGCCGCTCGTTTGCACAAGTCCATAGCATCGGCGCAGCCCGCAATCCATTCCGCGTGCGGAACCAGGACGTCAACGTCCAGCTGGCCTGAAGGCCGTTCGACGGTCGGGTCAGGGACCGGATCAGGAGCCATCATGTCTTTCACGGTCAGATTCGTATCGCGCCCCCTGCTTACGCTCGGCTTCCATAGCATAATAAGCGTGAACAATGCGCGCCACCAACTTATGGCGCACAACATCTTCTTCACCAAAGGTGACAAACTCGACACCTTTAACGCCCGACAGCACCTCCCAAGCATCACGCAGGCCCGAGCGGGTACCACGGGGAAGGTCAACCTGACTGAGGTCACCAGTAATGACCATGCGGGAATTTTCCCCCAGTCGCGTCAGAAACATTTTCATCTGCACGGCAGTGGTGTTTTGTGCTTCATCGAGAATAACAAAGGCATTGGCTAAGGTGCGGCCGCGCATAAAGGCCAATGGTGCGACTTCAATTTCCCCGCTTTCGAGACGTTTAGCGACTTGTTCCGCTGGCAACATGTCGTGCAGGGCGTCATAGAGCGGCCGCAGGTAAGGGTCTACTTTTTCACGCATGTCGCCAGGCAGAAAACCAAGCTGCTCACCGGCTTCCACCGCCGGGCGGGACAGAATAATTCGGTCCACCTCGCCAGACACTAATCGCTCAACCGCCATGGCCACGGCGAGATAGGTCTTGCCCGTTCCTGCTGGCCCTTGACCAAACACCAGTTTTGCATTTTTGATCGCCCGCAAATATTCCGCCTGCGTGGCCGAACGTGGTGAAATGCTACGGTTTCTGGTAACGATGGTCACGTCCGCGTCACTAACGTCGCCGTTAGGCGCATTGACCATGCGAAGGGCGGCGTCGACCTCTTCACGCTCAACATCAAGACCCCGCTCTAAACGGGCGTAAAGGCTATCGAGAACGGTGCCGATCGCGTTAACTGATTCCGTTGAACCGCTAATGGTAACCTCGTTGCCGCGGGCATGGATTGAGCCGTCTAGCTTTTGCTCGATGCGGGCCAAATGGGAATGGTGTGAGCCGAACAATTGTTGCGCCAGAGCGTTTTCGGAAAACACTCGTTTGGTAGAAACCGTACTCGGCCCCTTTTTAGGGCTTGGTTTTGCCACTTTTGCTGATCGATTTTTGTTTGATGTCCGCTTCACTGTCACTCAACCGCCCTCGTTTCCAATTTCGGCTCATCTGCGTTCCTAGACCCGACGACCCGGGCACCCAGGCTGTTGCCGTGAGCACTAACAATTTCCAAATCTACGATCTGACCAATCTGTTCTGGCCCAATTTCCACGTGTACCGCCTGCATATACGGACTGCGGCCAATCAGCTGCCGTTCGCGACGACCGGGTCGATCCAACAGGACCTCAAACTGACGCCCGACACATTGATCATTAAAGGCACGTTGCTGCGTATTCAATACGTCCTGGAGAGCGCTCAGGCGCTGCGACTTGACGTCTTCCGGGACCTGAGTTTCGTGGGCCGCCGCTGGCGTCCCGGGGCGCGGGCTGTATTTGAAGGAATACGCCTGCACGAAACCGATTTCGTCCACCAAATCAAGGGTATCTTGAAAATCACTGTCCGTTTCACCGGGAAAGCCGACGATAAAATCTGACGACAAGGCGATATCCGGGCGTGCCGATCTTAACCGCTCGACCAGAGCGCGGTAGTCATCAGCGCTATGGCGGCGGTTCATGGCCTGCAAAACCCGGTCTGATCCAGATTGGACGGGCAGATGCAGGAACGGCATCAGGGCGTCAACATCTCGATGGGCACGGATTAGCGCTTCGTCCATTTCTGCCGGATAGGAGGTCGTGTAGCGTATGCGGTCGATACCCTCAATCCCGGAAATTTCTTCAATCAACCGACCCAAGCCCCATTCACCACCACCCGGCGCGTCACCATGGTAATTGTTAACGTTTTGACCCAATAACGTGACTTCCCGCGCCCCTGTCTTGGCCAGTCCGGCGGCTTCCGCCATAACGTCTTCGACAGGACGGGAGTATTCCGACCCCCGGGTATAAGGAACAACACAGAAAGTGCAGAATTTATCGCAGCCTTCCTGAACGGTCAGAAAGGCCGAATACCCTCCACGAGCCGTGGGAGCGGGAAGGTGGTCAAATTTTGAATCGGTCGGGAAATCCGTATCAAGAACGCTACCGGCACCGCGATGTGCCTGAGCGACCATTTCCGGCAATTTATGATAGGTTTGTGGGCCAAAAACCATGTCCACATAAGGGGCGCGGCGAATGATTTCCTCGCCCTCTGCCTGGGCGACACAGCCGCCAACGGCGACAATCATCGGCCGACCTGCCGCCTTACGATCAGCCTTTTGAAACCGCAACCGACCCAGCTCTGAATAAACCTTTTCCGCCGCCTTCTCGCGAATGTGGCATGTGTTGAGGATCACCAGATCGGCTTCTTCGGCAGTCTCACTTAAGCCGTAACCGAGCGGCCTAAGAATGTCACCCATGCGTTCCGCATCGTAAACATTCATCTGACAACCGTAGGATTTAATGTAGAGTTTTTTTGTCGCTTTGGGGGTAGACGCCATGTATTGCCTATTTTTCCGGATCCTGCGCCACACAATATAGCTCAAGCCTGTGTCCAACCAGCTTCATACCGTGTTTCCTGGCAATTTGTTCCTGCAAGCGCTCGATTTCGTCACTCTGAAACTCAACGACTTTACCGGTCTTCATGTCGATCAGATGATCATGATGGTCTTCCGTGACTTCTTCATAGCGGGACCGGCCATCGCCAAAGTCATGACGCTCGACGATATCCGCCTCTTCAAATAAACGCACCGTGCGATAAACGGTGGCAATGGAAATTCGGTCATCCATTGCATTGGCCCGGCGATGCACTTCTTCCACGTCGGGGTGATCTTCAGCATCAGATAAAACGCGCGCGATCACCCTGCGCTGCTCCGTCATTTTCATGCGTTTGGCGATACAGGCTTGTTCAATACGAGAGGGCGTCATCGAAATTTCGAACTCCTTCGAAACGGGCGTAATGTAAACACTATAGATAGATGGGCTGAATTGCACCAAACCGAACACATTAAATTCAGATCATTTAAAAATATAGTTTACAATTTACGGGGCTTGGTCCCCAATCCGATTTTTTTCGCCAGATTTGAGCGGTGTTTGGCGTAGTTGGGCGCAACCATCGGATAATCATTACCGAGGCCCCAACGGCTACGATATTGTTCTGGCGTCATGTTGTAGGCTGTCTTCAAATGGCGCTTTAACATTTTGAGTTTTTTGCCGTCTTCCAAGCAGACAATATAGTCTGGGAAAATCGACTTTTTCGGAGAGACGGCCGGGCGGGGTTTTTCAGGCGCTTGCGGAGACGTGCCAACGTTTGACAACGTCTGAAAAACCTCTTGAATCAGCTGCGGCAGATCACTTGGGGCAAGCGTGTTGTTAGAAGCGTGAGCCGCAACGATCTCTGTCGTCAGTTCCAGTAACTCTCTCTGGCTTGGCTGTTCAGTCATCTATTGTTTTCCTGATATTTATTTAAACTTCAAACGACGAACATTAATTCGTCGGTATAAAAATATATAAAAAGCATATTTTTACTTAAATTACCATTTTTTCGTCTTCATTCGATGATTATATAGAGGAAGTGACAATTTCACCGCAAGACAAAAAGTTGACCCCATGACTAAATCAATGACCCCTGCGACGTCCAAATTTTTTATCGATATCACCGGCGAAGTTTGCCCGATGACCTTTGTCAAAACCAAGCTAGCGCTCGAAAAATTACCCCTAGGCCAGACGCTGGAAGTCCGACTCATGGGCAAAGAACCACTCCATAACGTCCCGCGTTCGGCGATAGATCACGGGTATCACGTTCTCTCCCTCGTGCCAGAAGAGGCCGATCATGCCGAACACGGCGTCCACAGACTGATGATCAAAAATGAAAAATAAGGCGCTATTAGCGCTTTCGGAATTAGGCCCGAAGGCGGCCACCGTTTTTGGGAACGACGGCGTCCGGTGGTCGCAAGTAGAGCGGTTTTGTCGGCAGTAGGGACTGCCCCTTGGATATTTTTTCGACCGCCAGAGCGGCAACTAAGACGGCATCGGGGACCCCAGAAGCGCCGCTGACAGTAACTGGCAAATTTTTTGCCGCAAAGGCCTCAAACACGCGTTCGGTCGCGTCACCCACGACCAAGGTCGGCGCGCTGATGCTGACTGCCGTCGCCCAATCGGGCAATCCGTCGGGGGCCACGGCCTCGACCGGATTGACAGCCTGACCGGTGGCTGAAAAAACTTGTAAATATACGTCATCCCGCCTCGACCCCAGGGCAACGATCGCGTCGGTGGGTTCAGCCATTGCCAGCCTCGCGCCGTATGCCAGGACGTCCATGGTACTAACGCCAGCAGCGTCAACGCCACTTGCCAGAGACAGGCCAAGTGCTGTGGCGATAGCGATACGCAACCCGGTGAATGCGCCGGGACCGACACTGACGACAATCAGGTCGAGATCTTTTGCCTCTAACTCAGCTTCAGCAAAAACCGTTTCGACCATGGGTATCATGGCTTCGGACTGGCCGCGGGTCATCGCCTGATGGCGATGGGTGATTGCGTTGCCGTCTATACTGATGGCGGCGGAACAGGCGGTTGTCGCACTATCTAGGCCAAGTATTTTCATTTGATCGGGCCGCTTCCGTCTGACATTACGCCAACCTTGCATTTAACCGGTATTGGCGCGAATACTATTGCGGAAGCACCAAAAACAAAAGCTGGAGAATCGACAAGGTTGCTATGGCCGCATTTTGTACCCTGTTGATTAACGGAATTAAGACTACGCAGCATATTTCAATATGCGCGCTCGGGCTCGCTGTGATGATCATATTTCCCATTCTGGCGTATGGGCAAACATCAGCGGTAATTATTATGTATCATCGCTTTGGCGAAAGCGGCTACCCGACGACAAACACGACGATCCAACAACTCGAGCAGCATATTACCGAGTTAAAATCTGGTCCCTATACCGTATTGCCCGTGGAAGAGATTATCGACAAATTTCTGGCAGGCACGCCACTTCCCCGCCGAACGGTTGGCATTACAATCGATGACGCCTATCGCTCTGTCTACACCCAAGCGTGGCCCCGGTTTAAGCAGGCCGGAATTCCGTTCACTGTGTTCACCTCAACGGCTTATGTCGATCAGGACTCACCCGGTCATTTAAGCTGGGAACAAATAAGGGAAATGCGCGCACAGGGTGGTGTTGCAATCGGCCATCACACGGTTACCCATCTGCATATGCCGATGGCGGACGAGCAGCGTAACAGGGTCGAAATTGACGCGGCGCTGAAGCGGTTCAAAGCCGAATTGGGGATCACACCGCAGCTGTTTTCTTATCCCTACGGCGAAACCAGCCTGAGCGGCAGCGCTTTGATTCGCCAAGCCGGGTTCAAGGCCGCCTTCGGCCAGCATTCCGGCGTACTTGGCAGTATCAACGATGCTTATAACTTTCCACGGTTTGCGATGAACGAAAAATACGGCGACCTCGCCCGATTTCGCATGGCGATCAATGCCATGGCATTACCGGTGCAAGACCTTACGCCGAAGGCCCACGTGGTCGGCAAACGCAACCCTCCGGCCATCGGGTTTACCTTGAGGGGAAAGCTTGCAAATATCAGTCAGCTGGCGTGCTTCACGTCGCATGCCGGGCGGGCAAGACTGGAGCACCTGGGGCCGCGAATTGAGGTGCGTATCGACAAACCGTTCCCGACTGGCCGGACACGCCTCAATTGCACGTTACCCGCAACCGAAGGACGTTGGCGCTGGCTGGGTCGGCAATTTTTAAAAATTGAATGAACTGATCAAATAAACGGGCGCTTGTCGATGGTTTGAATTAACTGCGCATCATCAAACTTACGCAAGTTGTTGGTACCGATAATCGAGCGCAAGGTCTTTACGTATTTTTCGCCGCGCTCGGAGTAACTGGTCAGTTGTTCGGCTAAGGTCATGCCATCAAGGGGGTTGCCATCCGTGCGCAATTGATGCCGCTTGGTCCGCAAATGCCGATAGGCCCGATGGGTGTTTAAGTTACGGGCATACGCGCGAACAGACTGCAATAAGCTGTCAAAGGCCTTGATCCGATGGGTCTTATTTTCATCCCGTGTATTAGGGACAATTGATTGTTCTGAGTTTTCAGTGGTCCACTGACCAAACATGGCATTGCCTTCGCGGACAAACCGCGACGTCCCCCAGCCGCTTTCCTCCGCAGCCTGGGCCAACGCCAATGACGGTGGGATAACATCAACACGTTTGATTAAAGCGTTGAGGTCGCCAGACTTGCTCCTGTAGCGCTCGGCCATAACAATCAGCCACAAGCGGTCAATCGGGCCGGTTTTATAACCACTATTTTTCGCCGCGATCAAATCACTCAGGCGTTTGCGGTCCCGGGTGATTTCTTCGTTAACTTGAAGGACCAGGGGCAACACGGCCCGGAAAAAAAGTTCCTTACGTTTTTTTGATTCACGAACCTGATCAATATCACCGGGCATGCTGGCTAGAAAAACCCGGGGGACATTTGCCTGACCGGCGCCGATCAATTTCAGATCATAGCCCATCTTGAAAAACGTGCGTTCCAAGGCCGCGACGCTGTTGACGGGTGTAATAACGTGCCCAGCGTCTGCCCGGCGAACATTACCACCATCAAGCAAAGCTTCAGAACCACGGGCCAGGACGGGAACGAATTTCGGCGCAATGGTCGGCGATTTGACAGCCAGAATCTGCGGCATCACCAATACGGCCTTCGGCGTGGTGATGATGTCTTTCGGGGGACTAATCCATGCTGTCACCAGTAAGATGGACACCACGGTAAAGACCGTACTTAAGATGAGGCGTTGGTAAATCTGTGTCATGGCCGTTTCAAATTCGCCTGAGAAAAAGGTCCCACCCAAAACTCCTGGGCGTCACATGATCAATTCCTAAACTCTGGGAGTGGTCCGTCTGTTCATATCCCCATTTAATGAACGCAACGGAACTGATGGCCGGCAAGACTTTGATTAAGGCGCTCAGTACCACACCCAGTTCAAAAATTCCAGTTGTTTAATTCATATTGCGACGCAACAAATCATACTGCATTGCAGCATAAACATCAAGTCCGCGCTGTTCTCTCAATGTCCGTCCGGTGTCAGCCTATTCGACAGCCCGCACTTCCTGAACTTCGGGCACATAATGGCGCAACATGTTTTCAATGCCGTGTTTCAACGTAGCCGACGAACTCGGGCAACCCGAGCAGGCACCCTGCATCTGTAAATAGACGACACCCTCTTCAAAGCCGTGATAGACGATATCGCCGCCGTCCTGAGCAACTGCTGGACGGACGCGGGTCTCGATAAGCTCCTTGATTTGGCGAACGACGCTATCATCACCGGAACCATCGGTTTGATCCGTCGCTTCAAACGAGCCTTCAACGACCGGACGCCCTGATTGGTAATGTTCCATAATTGCGCCAAGGATCAGGGGTTTCATAATATCCCATTCCTTGTCGCCAGTTTTGGTAACCGTGACAAAATCCGCCCCCAGAAAAACCCCCGAGATGCCGTCTATCGCAAACAAGTTCAATGCCAACGGAGAGGCGTTCGCCTGATCCACCGCTGAAAAATTAGCGGTCCCTGTGTCCATGACGGTGAGGCCAGGAAGGAACTTCAATGTCGCTGGATTTGGCGTACTTTCGGTCTGGATGAACATATTCCACTCTCTTTCGCTCGGCAGCGTTAGGCGCTGCAATTGTTTTGCCTACCCCAGATGGGTGTGTTGCTTACCCTAGATGGGCCTATATTTGGACGACAACAAGGGTGAAGGCATAAATTTTTACACCGTTAGGCCCCAAGAAACCCAACCGTCTGTTGAATTTCGGCCAAAATCGGATTGGCGATTTGGCGCGCTTGTTCGGCCCCTTTACACAAAATACCATCAACGTAATCTGGATCATCCATCAGGCGACGCATTTCGGCCTGAACCGGCCCAAGCTTGTCAACCGCCAGATCAGCCAGCGCCGGCTTAAAATCACCAAAACCCTTGCCACCGTATTGTGCCAGCACCTGATCGACGCTGGTATCACTTAAGGCGGCATATATGCCGACAAGGTTGGCCGCTTCCGGGCGGGCCTGCAGGTCGTCGGCGTTTGTCGGTAGCGGTTCAGGATCGGTTTTGGCTTTACGAATTTTTTTGGCGATTGTATCGGCGTCATCGGTCATAGTAATGCGCGATGCGTCTGACGGATCGGATTTGCTCATTTTTTTTGATCCGTCGCGAAGCGACATAACACGGGTTGCTTCGCCGAAAATCAGCGGCTCAACGACCGGGAAAAAGTCACCGCCAAAATCATGATTAAATTTATTGGCAATATCGCGGCATAGTTCAAGGTGCTGCTTCTGGTCTTCACCAACAGGTACATGGGTCGCCTTATAAGCCAAAATGTCCGCCGCCATAAGGCTGGGGTAGGCATACAGCCCAACAGACGCACGTTCTCGGTCCTTGCCCGCCTTTTCTTTGAACTGGGTCATTCGGTTGAGCCAGCCTAGTCTCGCAACACAGTTGAAAATCCAGGCCAGTTCCGCATGGGCCGAAACTTGGCTCTGATTGAAAATAATATTGCGTTCAGGGTCTACACCAGATGCGATCATCGCTGCGGCAACCTCCCGGGTATTCGCCCTGAGCCCCGCCGGGTCCTGCCAAACCGTAATCGCATGCAGATCGACGACACAAAATATGCACTCGTAATCGTCTTGCAGGCGGACGAAATTACGAATTGCGCCTAGGTAATTTCCAAGGTGCAGATTGCCGGTTGGCTGAACGCCAGAAAAAATTCGTTTCATAGTCGGTCCCAGTCGTCAAACGCTCGCCGTGGCGGCGCTCTGTTAACCCCAAAATTTTGTTATTTAGCCGCCGTTTTATGGCCTTCAGGAGGCTACCGGTCAAGCGGCTTTGCCAGTTCGCTTCAGACTCTTAAGATCTCGCCAACTTGCCGCCCCCAAGATTTGGGCCAAGCCAGCATAAACCACCAGCCCCCCGCCAACCAGCAGCGCCAGGGCCAGAGCCGAGGCCAGATCGCCGCCAGTCAACAGTGGTGACAAAAAGTCAGCGGCAAAATACAGCCCGCTTGCCATCATTGCACTGGCGGCAAAAACCCGAACAGAACGGCGCATAAGGCGGGCATCAAATTGAAGATGACCGCGTTTTTTCAGGATGATTGCCAGGGCCAGCGCGTTCACCCAGGCCGCCAGCGACGAGGCATATGCAATACCGACGTGTCCCCAAATCTGCATCAAAACCAGGTTCATAACGATATTGATGACCATTGACAGGGCGGCAATTCGGACCGGCGTCGAGGTGTCTTGGCGGGCAAAAAACCCTGGTGCTAAAACCTTGATCAGAACGTAGGCTGGCAACCCGGTGCCATAGGCGGCGAGGGCCGCCGCTGTTGCTGCGCTGGCCTCGGCATCAAACGCGCCACGCTCAAACAGCACCGACACGATTGGCAAGGGAATGACAAGTAGGGCAAGGGCCGCGGGCAAGGTCAGCAAAAGGCAGAATTCCACGCCACGGTTTTGGCTGTGTAGTGCATCGCGCTCCTGTCCCGCCGTCAGTTGACGTGACAGCATCGGCAACAGTGCCGTGCCAACGGCAACACCAACAACACCTAAAGGCAATTGGGCGACGCGGTCGGCATAATAAAGATAAGATACCGCCCCGTCTGACACGAGGGTGGCGAGGATGGTACCGATCAGTAAGTTGATCTGATACAGGCTGGCACCAAAAACGACAGGTAGGATACGTTTGCCCAAGACACGAACATTAGGGCTCAGCTTTGGACGAACAAAACCGACGCCGAACCCGGCTTTGCGGCAATGATAAATCAGCCACAGGAACTGGATCACCCCAGACGCACTAACCGCCCAGGCGAGTGCATGTCCGGCAGTTTCGGTTCGTGTGGCAAAAACCAACAAAGCGGCGATGAAGGTTAGATTTAGTAAGACCGGGGCGGCGGCGGCGGCGGCAAACTGATGCAGGGAATTCAGCACGCCCGACTGCAGGGATACCAATGAGATAAAAAGCAGATAGGGGAAAGCGATCCTCGACAGCTCGGTCGCCAGTTCCATTTTACCCGGCACCTGATCAAACCCGGGTGCCAGAACGATCATCGCCCACGGCATGATCACTTCGATGGCGGCGACAAAAATCACCAGGATGACCGCCAGAACGGAGAAGGCTTGATTGGCAAACAATCGTGCCGAGGCATCACCTTCTCGTTCCAGAACGGACGAAAAAATTGGCACGAAGGCGGCACTAAAGGCTCCCTCCGCAAATAAACGACGAAACAAATTGGGAAAGCGAAAGGCCACAAAAAAGGCATCGGCGACCATGCCTGTGCCAAGGAAATTGGCGATTAAAATATCCCGAACAAAGCCAAATACCCGGCTCAGCATGGTAAATCCACCAACGGTGGTGATGGCGCGCATGAGAGACATGGCTCTCAATAGCCGGTTTTTAGGGCAACGAAAAGGTGTCGATTTGCGATCAGCGATCACGCCATCGGGATTTTTTTGGCCGCAGACTTGGTTGTCTTTTTCGGTTTGGCTTTGGGGGTTGCCTTTTCTTCGGCATCTCCGCTGACCACGTTAAGAAGATTTTTACGGACCGTCGCGATTTTATTGTCACTCCTGATCTTCAAACCGAAGACGTCTTTAACATAAAACACATCGACGACCCGCTCGCCGTAGGTTGAGATATGAGCACTGGAGATCTGTAATCCATCCACCGTCAGACTGGCCGTTAGCTCGTAAAGCAGTCCCAGCCGGTCCTTGCCGTTTATTTCGATAACGGTATGGTTATGACTGGCCTTGTTGTCAATCAAGACGCGCGGGGGCACCTTGAATGCACGCGAACGAGTGGTTAGTGCCTCTTTGCGGGCCTTTGCCAACTCCCGCCGTGTGCTGATTTTTCCACGAACCGCATCTTCGACGCGCTTGCGAAAGCGTTCAAAGTCGCGCCCTGCACCAAATGCTTTGCCGGTGGCGTCTTGAACCCAGAACGAATCGAGGGCCATGCCGTTGTTAAGGGTTTGAATTTTTGCATCGACGACAGAGGCCCCAGACAACGCCATGACCCCGGCAATCGCCGCGAACAAACCCGGATGGTCCGGGGCGTAGACGGTTATTTCGGAGACATCACGTTCCGACTCAACCCGAATCGCAACCTCAAACCCATGACCGTCTGCTTCGGCGTTACGAATGAGGTCGGCGTGGCGCACCTGAGATTGGACATCAACGGACAACCAGTAATTGTCTGGTCCGCGCTCTAAATGTGTTCTGATTTTTTCTGCCGGCCAGCCCGTCAAATGATCACGCAATCGGGTTTTCGCTTGCTCCACCCGTTCTGCCCGATGCTCTCCGGTGGTGTCCCCCGACAGGACTTCCTGGGCGCGGCGGTACAAATCACGCAACAACCCAGCCTTCCACTCGTTCCAGACGTTGGGGCCAACGGCCCGAATATCGGCTACCGTCAAAATTAGTAAAAGGCGCAAGCGCTCCGGCGACTGAACAATCTCGACAAAATCGCTGACCGTTTTCGGATTTTCAATATCGCGTTTAAAAGCGGTGTTGCTCATCAACAAGTGAGTTCGCACCAACCAGGCGACGGTCTCGGTTTCCCAGTCACTAAAACCGAAGCGAGGGCACAGTTTAGCGGCCACTTTGGCCCCAAGTTCAGAATGATCACCACCCCTACCCTTCGCGATATCATGCAATAAAACACCAAGGTAAAGCGCTCGGCGCGATTGCACTTCGCCAATCACCGAACTGGCAACCGGGTGATCTTCCTTCAACCGCATTGTTTCGATACCGTTTAGAATGCCGATGGCCCGGATGGTGTGCTCATCTACGGTGTAAACATGGTACATATCGTATTGCATTTGGGCGATTACCCGACCGAAATCAGGGACAAACCGGCCAAACACGCCCGCTTCATTCATCCGCATCAGCGCCAATTCCGGCTCTTCCCCAGTCAGTATTTCAATAAATAGGTCGTTGGCCCGCGGGTCCTTACGAAGCTTAGCGTCAATCAGACGCAAGTTATGGGCAATCAGCCTCAACGCCGTTGGATGCACATCAAGGCGGTTTTTCTGGGCCAAATGAAACAATTGAATGATTTTCACCGGATCGGTTTTGAAATCATTTTCTGATTTGACGTTCAACCGTCCAGAGTCCAGGGAAAACCCCTCAATCGATTTTTTACGCAGACGAAATGAAGGCAGCCAGGCCGGTGTGCGTTTCTTTTTGTGCTGCTCTTCCAAAACGGCACAAAGTGTGCGGGTTAAGTCCCCGACGGTTTTGGCATTCAAAAAATAGTGTTTCATGAAACGCTCGACACCACGCGATCCAGCGTGATCACGGTATCCCATACGCGAACCCATGTCGTCCTGAACGCCAAAAATCAAGCGCTCTTCCGGTCTGCCGGCCTGATAATGAAGATGGCAACGCACCGTCCAAAGGAACTTGGCCGCCTTGGCAAACTGGCGAACGTCTTGCTTGGTCAGCACACCAGCGCGCTCCAGGTCTTTTACTTGATCGACTTGATAGAGGTATTTAGCGATCCAAAACAAGGTTTGTAGATCACGCAATCCGCCCTTGCCTTCTTTGACGTTGGGCTCAAGTACGTAACGGCTATCACCCATGCGGTCATGTCGGGCGTCACGTTCCGCCAGCTTGCCGTCAACAAATTCGGGCCCCGACGATGCCACCACTTCGGCATTGAATCGGGTTTTAAATTCGCTAAACAGGGCCTGATTGCCCCACAGCCAACGCGCCTCCAACAAGCTTGTGCGGATCGTCAGGTCATCTTTGGCCAAGCGTATGGCTTCAACAACGGAGCGCGTCGCGTGACCGACCTTAAGCCCGAGATCCCATAACATATACAGCGTAAATTCGACGACCTGTTCGGAATGAGCGGTCAACTTATAGGGCAGTAGGAACATGATATCGACGTCTGAAAACGGGGCCAACTCGCGCCGCCCATAACCACCGGTCGCCACCAGTGACATCTGTTCACCGGTGGTTGGATTGGCCACCGGATACACTCGGGTCAACGCAAATTCGTGAATAGCCCGGACGATTTGATCGACCAAATAAGCATTGGCGTGAATGGTTTCTTCCGCCGACACATTGTCTTCTTCGAAACGGCGACGCACTTCCACCCAACCCTTTTGCTGGGCCTGCTTGAAAAGGTCGAGAATTTGCCCGTGGGTTTTTGGTGTGTACCCCGACCAGTCAACGATCTCGTCAAGTTTGCTGATCAGCTTTTTACGGTCGATGATCTGGCGTGGTTTTACGACGCTGACCATCAGGTTGACAGTCTTTTGCGGGTCATGCATTTGTCGATCACAAAAAATTGGCGCAATAGATTGACCTTACTTGATATCGCGAAGGGTTTTTAAGTCATAAAGCAAATCAAGCGCTTGGCGCGGTGTCAGCTCGTCAGCGTTGATCTCATCAAGGCGTTTTTCAACGCCGGAAGGCCCGTGAACGGGTGCCGCCATCTGGCGAGGGTCAAGCAGGGATTGGAACAACGGCAAATCATCCGCCAATCGGCTAATCGCCGCAGATTGGCTGCCTTTCTCCAGGGTGGACAATATTTGTTCCGCTCGCGTGATGACCTTTCCAGGCAAGCCCGCCAAGCCACCGACGTGGATTCCATATGACCTGTCTGCCGCTCCGGGTGCAACCTCATGCAGGAAGACCACATCGCCCTTCCACTCTTTGACCCGCATGGTGTGACACTGCAACCGATCAAGCGTATTGGCCAACGCCGTCAATTCATGATAGTGCGTGGCAAAGAGCGCACGGCAACGGTTTTCTTCGTGCAGATGCTCGACCACGGCCCAGGCGATGGACAAGCCGTCATAGGTCGCCGTACCGCGACCAATTTCATCGAGAATGACCAAGGCGCGCGGGCCAGCCTGATTGAGAATTGTTGCCGTTTCGACCATTTCAACCATAAATGTTGATCGGCCTCGGGCCAAATCATCGGCCGCCCCAACCCGTGAAAACAGCCGGTCAACAATACCGATCCGTGCCGTGTCGGCAGGCACGTAGGACCCCATTTGCGCCATCACGGCGATCAACGCACATTGACGTAGGAAGGTGCTTTTCCCAGCCATATTAGGACCGGACAACAGCCAAATTTGAGCATCCGCCGGAGCAGCACCGTCGGCACCGACAAAATGACTATCATTGGCGACAAACGGACCCTGATGCGCCTCGTCCAACATCGCTTCAACAACGGGGTGACGCCCGGCGGTAACATCGAATGTTGTCGTCTCATCAATCGTCGGACGAACATAGCGGCGCTGTTGGGCAAGATGGGCAAGGCTTGAGGACACATCGAGGCCGGCCAAAGCTTGTGCCGTTTGTGCAACGTTATCTGAATTGGCCTGAACTTGAGCGCAAAGACTGCCAAATATGTCAAGCTCAAGCAAAAGAGCTTGTCCGGCAGCCTCGGCAATGCGGCGCTCCAGGTCAGACAGCTCGACGGTTGAGTAGCGCATGGCGTTAGCCATCGATTGACGGTGAATGAATGGGCTTTCCGGCCCTGTCGGCATGGCATCGCTATGACGGGCAGAGATTTCTGCAAAATATCCAAGCACATTATTATGGCGGATCTTGAGGCCTTGAATGCCGGTTAAGTCCGCATATTTTGTCTGCAATCCGGCAATCAGCCGCCGGCTTTGGTCACGCAATTCCAAAAATTCATCTAATTTCGGCGCATAGCCCTTGGCAACAAATCCGCCGTCTCGGGCAAATAACGGCAATTCTTCGGCCAGCGCCTCCCTTAATAGGTCAATTAATTGATCATGGCCGACGAGCCGCTGGCACAGGACAGAGATGCCTTCCGGTAGAATTAGTGAGCGATCACCTGCCAGCAGGTCCTGAAGCCGCATCGCCAAGATCAGGCCATCGCGGATCGCTGCGAGATCACGCGGCCCACCCCGGCCCAGCGACAACCTCGACAAAGCCCGTTCCATATCCGGACCGCGCTTCAACAATTCGCGCAGATCATTTCGCAACCGTTCAGCGTCAAGAAAGAACTGCAGGCGATCAAGCCGATCCGCAATAGCGTCCGGGTCGGTTAGCGGTTGCGCCAAATGCGACGCCAGCAACCGGGCACCAGGGCCGGTAATGGTGCTGTCCATCAGCCACAGAAGGCTGCCTTTATGATCGCCGCTCAACGTTGAGGTCAGTTCTAAATTGCGCCGTGTCGCCGCATCAATTTCCATCACGGCCCCCTCCAACACCCGGCGCGGGCGCTCAAGGCGGGGCATTTTGCCTTTCTGCGTTAAGTCAACATAGTCGACCAATGCACCGGCAGCGGCCAGTTCGGCGCGGCCAAAATCACCAAAGGCGTCCAGGGCCTTAACTTGGTATAGGGCCTCAAGTCGCCGGGTCCCGGTTCCGCTTTCAAATTTGATTGCCGGAAGGGGCGTCAAAACATCACGCCAGTCCGCTAGCAGGTCCTTTAGGGTGTCCCGTCCAAGCAATGTTTCTGACACCAAGAGTTCACCTGGATTAATCCGTGCGAGTGCAGCGTCAAGGGCGCCATCAGCCACCTGTTGGATCAAGAAAACGCCGGTTGAGACGTCGATCCAGGCCAGGGCATGTTTTTGTTCCGCTTCAGCCAGGGCCACCAAATAATTATGCTGGCGGGCATTGAGAAGGGTGTCTTCGGTCAATGTCCCTTGGGTAATAATCCGAACCACGTCGCGTTTAACGACCGACTTGCCGCCGCGCTTTTTCGCCTCGGCCGGGTCCTCCAGCTGCTCGCAGATGGCGACGCGATAACCAAAGCGGATCAGCCTGTTTAAATAATTTTCGTGGGAATGCACCGGTACGCCACACATGGCGATGTCTTGACCGAGGTGCTTGCCGCGTTTGGTCAGGGCAATATCCAACGCCGCCGCCGCTTTTTCCGCGTCTTCAAAAAACAACTCGTAGAAATCACCCATGCGATAAAACAGCAAACTGTCAGGATGGGCGTCTTTAATGGCCAGATATTGCACCATCATCGGCGTCACGCCGGGCGGGGGCTTGAGCGGTGATACAGGGCGGGTCTTGTTGGTGGGCTGAAGCTGGGACACGGCGCTATACCAAGATTTGTTGAAAGTATTTTCCAGTTTGGCGAAACCGCAGCTTACCATAACCGGCCCCAGGCTCAACACAAGCTGATTTGGGAAACGGGCTTTTCTTACCGGGCAGGCTTGGGCAAGATATCAACATTGGTTTAACTTGGGGTGCAATCTCATGGTCGAACAAATAGATCACGGCATAGAAGTCGTCGGTGTCCTGTCCACCCGTGCAGATTTCGAGCGCGCCGTCGATGCCTTGCTGGCATACGGCGTTGCCCAAAGTGATTTGAGCGTATTGAGCTCCCATGAATCGCTGGCCGTCGCGGGAAGCCCAGCCAAACCCTGGCGAGAGGCGCTGACGGCGCTGGTCGGCGAAATCAAGTATGAAGGGCCATTGGTGGCATCTGGTGCGATCCTGCTGGCCGGCGGCACAACCGCCGGCATGATCGCCGGGATTATCGGTGCAGCTGTTGGCGGCGCGGCGCTGAAGGAAGTGCTTGAGGAGGTCGCGGCCAAACCCCACACGGAAGATTTCGCCCGGTCACTGGAAGCAGGCAGTGTGATCCTTTGGGCGCGAACAGATGACGACACATCCAAAGCAGAAATAATTTCGATCCTAGAACAGAATAACGCCGCCAATGTGCACCTACGCTGACGCGGCGATCAACCCAACCCTTGATGTCCCGATGAGAGGCTGATTATGAGTGAAGATAACAACAAGCTGGTCTTTGAAGAAGCGCTTCGTATGCATGCCCGCGGTCGCCCCGGAAAAGTCGAAATCCGCGCCACCAAACCCTTGGTCACTCAACACGACCTAACGTTGGCCTATTCACCAGGGGTCGCCGCGCCGTGTATGGAAATCAACCGTGACGAGCAGTTGGCCTATGACTATACCAACAAGGGCAATACCGTTGCCGTTGTCTCCAATGGCACCGCCGTGCTCGGCCTTGGCAACATAGGCGCGATGGCGGCCAAGCCTGTAATGGAAGGCAAGTCTGTATTATTCAAACGCTTTGCCGATGTCGATGGCATCAATGTCGAGGTCCATACAGAAGATGTCGATGAGTTCGTTGACTGCGTCCGCCTTTTCGGACGCAGTTTTGGTGGCATCAACTTAGAAGACATCAAGGCTCCAGAATGTTTTATCATCGAACAGCGTTTACGTGAGCTGCTGGACGTTCCGGTCTTTCACGATGATCAACATGGCACCGCCATTATCACCGCAGCGGGTATCATTAACGCACTCGACCTAACGGGCCGCGCCATTCACAAGACCAAAGTCGTGGTCAACGGCGCGGGCGCGGCGTCGATCGCCTGCGTGGAGTTGCTCAAGACCATGGGCATGCTGGGTAAAAACGTCATCATGTGTGATTCCAAAGGTGTCATATATGAAGGCCGCAAGGAAGGCATGAACCAATGGAAATCGGCCCACGCTAACAAAACCACCCTGCGAACCTTGGGCGACGCCATGAAGGGGGCTGACTGCTTCATTGGGCTATCGGCAGCCGGAGTTGTCAGCAAGGACATGGTCGCCTCAATGGCTGACAAGCCAATTGTCTTTGCCATGGCCAACCCGGATCCGGAAATTACACCGGAAGACATTCGCGACGTTCGTGATGATGCGATAATTGCGACCGGGCGGTCCGATTACCCCAATCAGGTCAATAATGTGCTTGGCTTCCCTTATATCTTTAGGGGGGCCCTTGATGTGCGGGCCAGCACCATCAATGACGAAATGAAAGCGGCGGCGGCGAATGCCATTGCCGAACTTGCCCGTCAGGATGTACCCGACGAAGTTGATGCCGCCTATTCGGGATCGCATCTGCACTATGGTCCAAATTATATTATCCCCGCGCCCTTTGATCCGCGCCTGATCACCGCCGTTCCCCTGGCCGTAGCCAAGGCCGCCATGGAGTCTGGTGTGGCGCAAAACCCTATCTTTGATATGGAGGGTTACGAAGCCGAACTGGCAGCCCGTCTGAACCCGGCGTCAGGGCGCCTGCAAGGAATTTTGGATCAGGTTCGTGACAACCCCAAACGTGTGGTTTTTGCCGAAGGCGAAGAAGCAAAAAGCATTCGCGCCGCCTACGCCTTTCTTAATGGGGGTTTCGGCACACCTATTCTGGTCGGGCGGGCTGAGCGGATCGCCGAAACACGAAAGGCCCTGGGCCTACCGGAAACAGACGAAATCGAAATTGCCAACGCCAAGTTTTCGACCTCGACGGAGGCCTATACCGACTTTCTATACGGGCGCTTGCAACGCAAAGGCGTTCTCCACCGCGACTGTCAGCGCATGGTCAAGCGCGACCGCAATGTATTTGGTGCCTGCATGGTCGCGCTTAAAGATGCCGATGCGTTGGTGACCGGCCTAACGCGGAATTACCATGTCGCACTTGAACAAATTACGCGGGTTATCGACCCAGAAACGGACTCCGATATTTACGGGATCTCACTCGTTATCTCCGGTGAGCGCACGCTGATTATCGCCGATACATCCGTTCACGAGGTGTTAAGTTCCGAACAGATGGCCGACATCGCCGAAGGCTGCGCCACCGTCGCTCGGCGCTTTGGCCTTGACCCGCGCGTCGCCATGATCTCTTACGCCAACTTTGGCCATCCAAACTTTCCCCGTGCCGAACCCGTGCGTGAGGCGGTTAAGGTTCTCGACGGACGTAAGGTCAATTTTGAGTATGACGGTGAGATGAGCGTCGAAGTCGCCCTGAATACCCAGGTGATGGCCAATTATCCATTCTGCCGCTTGTCCGGGGCGGCCAATGTTCTGGTCATGCCTGGTTTGCATTCTTCGCAAATCGCCACTCAGCTGCTTGGCGAACTGGGCAATGCGACAGTTATTGGTCCGTTGTTAATGGGGCTCAGCCTGCCAGCCCAGATTGTTCCCATGGGTACCGCCGTCTCCGACATGGTCAACATGGCGGTGCTGGCCGCCGACGCGGCAAAATAAAGCGGTGTCAGTATATCTCATTCGCCACGGCCAGTCGGCGTTTAATGCCGTCTACAGTGAAGCTGAACAAAAAGGATCGGACCCGCTGATTTTTGACGCACCGCTGACCCCCTTAGGCGAAGCCCAGGCGGATCAAGTTCGAGCGGAGGTAAGCGGGCTCGGCATCAAGCAGGTAATTTGCTCGCCGTTGACACGCGCGGTGCAAACGGCGCTGCGCATATTTGCTGACCTTGCACCGATCACCATCGAGGCCACTCACCGCGAATGGCTGACGCACAGCTGTGATGTGGGCCGCCCACCCGACGATCTGGCCCGAGACTTTCCGGCGCTGTCCTTTGATCATCTTGTCGACCATTGGTGGCATAAGGGGCCGGTTAACAAAAACGGCGTGCCGGTTGAACCGGAGCCCGTCTTTCACCAGCGGGTACGCCAGTTTACCGGTGTTCTGGCTGACCACAACACCCGTCCGGTTGCCGTGGTCGGCCACGGCAACTTCTTTCAGGAGATGATTGGACGCCTGCTGGTCAATTGCGAAGTTCATCGTTACCAACCATCAGAGACCGATTAAATTGAACGCGCCCTCTCTTGCGACGATTTGCGTTATTACCACAATGCGAAGGTTTTTGCCGCTATTGCTCGTTTTGTGCGCGGTGACCAATAGTTCCGCCAGCGCTGGTCCGCTTGATGGAGTGTGGTTTTCCTGCGAATTCGCGCACAGCAAAATTCCACCCAGCGATAACTGTCTGATGCTGGATGACGATGGGTTTCAGGTCAACGGTGGAAAGATCGCCTATATCAAGGTGCAGGACGGTGACCGGGTCGGATGCCGCGGTGACCGCGCCGGGCAGTGCTTTAATCGAACGCGCAAACGCATCAACGTTATTACGAAAGGCATCGGCGAGGTCACACCGACGACGGAGGGCGGCATCATCGATTACCTTTGGTGCGCCCAACCCTATAAGGTTACGCAACTGGACACTTACGCGATTGTTCGTCCGGTTGGCGAACGCTGTTTTTGGGCCAGTGATAAAACCTATTATGTCGCCAACTGGCATGGGGAAATCACCCTTGCCGACTAATCATTCGGGCAATTGATGTAAATCAAACGTTTCCTGAAACGCCCCCCCTATAGTGCCAGCTCATCAGGAAGGATGCCCTATGACCGAAAATTCGCCCGCACGCGATACCGATGGTTATCTCGTTGAGCCACAGGATTGGACGGAAACCTTGGCCGAAGCGCTTGCCGCCGAAGAAGGGCTGACGTTAAGTGACGAACATTGGACAGTGATTGAGTTCATGCGTCAGAGTTACATTGAAAAACAGATTGCGCCGGACGTTCGTCATGTCATCAAACATCTCTCCAAGGTTCACAGTGTTGGGCGCAATCGAATATTCGAGCTGTTCCCATACGGTTATGTACAACAGGCCTGCAAAATTTCAGGCATGAAAAAACCGAGGGCCTGGAGCACCGGGTAAAAAGCCTCGGCCTACTCATGCGTAACCAATTGAGCCGCCTTTTCCAGGGCCTCGACCCGGGTTGAAAAACAATTCTCCTCAGGCAGCCGCTTGAACACGCCGATACGCGTTAAGACCTGACGAACACGTGGGCAAATGCCGACCTTGATCAGAATACCAGCTAGAGCAAAACCGGAGCGAATCGGTTCATTCGCGAACGTGGGTTTGCGGGGATATCAACTGGTTAGAACACTTTCGGTGATCCAAAAATCGCCGGAAGTGTTCTGGGACGGCATGGGGAACGTGTTCGGCAAGACCGCCCATGCCGAGCACAATGGCCGCCAAAACGATGGCATGAAGCGCCCCAGAAAAGGCAACGCGACGACAGCAGCGGTTAATCCGCCATAAATATCGCCGCGAATATTGTCAAAGGACAGACCATGCACCAACCGCATCACGAACTTCCGCTATTCCTCACTGTTATTATCGGCAATGTTAGCCCTTTCGATACCCTGACGGATTAGCTCCATCGCTTCCTCTGCTTCACCCCACCCCCTTACTTTCGCCCATTTTCCGCTTTCCAGATCCTTATAGTGCTCGAAAAAATGGGAAATCTGGTCAAGCAATACGGGGCGAACATCACGGTAAGAAGCGACGTCACCATAATAAGGATGAAGTTCATCGACGGGAACGCAAAGAATTTTTTCGTCAATGCCACTTTCATCCTCCATCATCAGCACGCCAATGGGCCGTGAGCGGATGACAACACCCGGGATAACCGGAATTTGGCCAAGAACGGCGGCATCCGTCGGATCACCGTCGTCAGACAGGGTGTGCGGAATAAAGCCATAATTACAGGGATAATACATCGCCGTGTGCAGAAAGCGATCAACAAACATCGCCCCTGACTCCTTATCAAGCTCGTACTTGACCGGCACACCGCCGAGCGGTATCTCGACAATCACATTGACGTCATAGGGCACGTTGTTGCCAATCGGGATTTTCGTAATATCCATGGATGTCGTCCTTTGATGCTAAAAAATTTTCCCTTTATACGCAGGACGAGCGGCAATTCCAGCACTTGTACGCAGATGCAGCATAATTTGCGCAGCACCTCAATCTCGAGCGGGGATGCGCGAGACCAACACAATTAACAACAAGACCGGCAGTCCCAGTACGGCGGTGCCGGTAAAAAACATGGTGTACCCTACCTGCTCGACAACAACGCCAGAATAACCGGCCAATATTTTTGGCAATAACAGCATGATCGAGCTGAACAAAGCATATTGTGACGCCGTAAAAGCGGCATTCGTCAGCCCAGATAGATAGGCAACAAACGCCGCCGAGGCGATCCCGCCACTAAGGTTATCGGCCGATATGACGGCCATCAGCATACGAATATCATTTCCGGTATGGGCCAAAACGACAAACAATAGGTTGGTTCCGGCGGCCAGAACGGCACCAACAAACAACGTGCGCATGATACCATATCGGATCGTTAAGGCCCCACCGGCAAAGCCGCCAAAAATGGTCATGACCAAGCCAAACCCCTTCGTGATGCGACCAATTTCCTGTTTACTAAACCCGAGATCGACATAAAACACATTGGCCATAACCCCCATAACCACGTCAGCGATACGGTAGGTGGCAATAAGGGCAAGGATCAAAAGCGCCGTTCGACCATAGCGACGAAAAAAATCCCGGAAGGGGGCAAGATAAGTTTCGGTCACCAATTGGCGGGGAACGACGTGCGTTTTAATCAGGATGGACGCGACCAGCACCGCTGCCGAGACAGCCCCGCACAGGCGGACACCCTCCACCAGAAAACCGGCAAGCCCCTGACCGACTGTTCCACCATTAACGAGCGCCGCCTTAACCTCATGTGAGAGCTCAGATGTCAGCACAAACGTCGCGACAAAGGCAAAAATTGCGATCAGAAAGCTACCTAAAAATCGGCTGAAGTCGCCCCGAGATTGCAGGTTTTTATCTTCGGCAATGACCGTTTTCGGTTCCGAAATAATGAACGTGGTGGCAACGCCAATCAGCATGACACCGGCCATAACCATATAGGTTTTTGACCACGCCTGAAAATCGTACGCCGCGCCGCGTTCAAAAAAACCGGCGACCTCAAGCGCACCGGCACCGGCGATTAACATGCCGATACGGTATCCCGCGATATATGCTGACGACATCAGGCCCTGCATTTCCGTCGTTGACGCTTCAATTCGATAAGCATCAATGACCACATCCTGGGTCGCCGAAGAAAACCCTAACAGAACCGCAAACCCAGCCGTTAAGGTCAAGGAGTTCTGCGGATCATTCAATGCCATCAACACCAGTGAAACCATAATCGCAAACTGGGAAACCAATAGCCACGACCGTCTTCGACCCATTAGATTTGCTAATATCGGCACAGGCATCTTGTCGATCACAGGGGCCCAAACAAATTTGAAAGCGTAGCCCATAGCCGCCCAACTAAAAAACCCTATGGTTGCCCGGCTAACGTCAGCTTCGCGCAACCAGACAGACAAGGTGCTGAACACCAGCAGAATGGGTACGCCCGCCGAAACCCCGAGGAACAACAAAGCGATAACCTTACGGTTGGCAAACGCACGAAAGGTCTCAGCCCAAGATGTTTTAACAGCGATGTCCTGGCTCACAACACGCTTCCTATACGTTCTGGCAAAACCTCTAAACAGGCGCGCCGCACAGCGTCCTTACTAACGGCGGCAACACAGGGGAAAGACTGAAATTTATCGTCGCGTTTATGGCAACGCCAGAAACAATGGTAACAATCCATTTTGTGATACACGAAACGCACGTTTTCTGGTGTTACGTGCTTGGGATAGGGAACAAAACAGCCAAAATGGCCGCCGCCGATGATAACTACTGTCGCCGCCCCCAAACCAATCGCGAGATGGGCAGGGCCGGTATCGTTGCTAATAACCAGAGCCGCTTTTTTCATCAGATCAAGCAGTTGTGCCACGTTGGTTTTGCCGGTCAGGTCGATAATTCGCTCATCATCGGCGAGATCGGTAATCAAGGTTCCCGTCGCCCGCTCATCAGCCTTGCCAACAAACACGGCGGTCAGGCCACGCGCCTTTAACCACGTTGCGAGGGCCAGATAGTTTTCCAACGGCCACCGCCGGCCGTATTCGTTGCTGCCAGGATTGAGCACCACATAACACCCGGTGACCAAAGGACGGACGGGCTCCGGCCAGTTCAAGTCGGGCACACCCGGCGCAATTTTTTTACCGGCAAAATACGAGACAAACCGCGCGTGGCGGTCCAGCTCATGGGTCGGGTAAGGACCGGTATCGACGACGCGATCAACCCCACTCATGTAAAAGGCATATTCTGAGCGCGTCGGCTCGTTAATATAGGGGTAGGACACATACGATTTGGCCGGGGCCATCGCCCAAACCAAACTATCGGCCATCAAGGCGCGTCGAAAATAGGCATCGGAGACAACCACGGCGGGGGCTAGGTGGCGCATCTTCAAATTGACGGCAAATCGATAAAAAAGCTTTTTAGCGTAGGCGTGCTCGTTAATTGTGATGACGGCGTAGCCCTTAAAGATTTCGCTCGCGAGCCCGCACCAGCTGTGACAGCCAACGACCGTAATGTCTTTCTGCTCGACATCGAAGGCTTCGGCATAGTGATCAAGCGCGCCACGAAACAGCACCATATCGCCAATGCCATCCATGCGGACCACCGCCAAGCCGCGCCGTGCCTTAAACAGCGGCCAGTGCCGGGCAATCAAATCAAGCGGACGAAACAGCCACCACCGTCGCCGCATACCTGCCGGAACTGCCCGCCAAAACCAGTTGGTGTTAAAGGCCGATGGCGGCATCTGCACGGGCGAATCGTTCATAGCCAAAGGGTAGTGTACTTTTGTCCGAAAGGGAATCCTAGCTTAGCCGATCAAACCTCACCCTTGGAAGATGCTCGCATCGCCTTTTTGCGGCTATGGGTGTCCAAATAGCGTTTTCGCATGCGCAAATTTTCCGGTGTCACCTCAACCAGTTCGTCATCTTGAATATAGGCGATCGCCTGTTCCAGTGATATCCGGCGCGGGGGTGTCAGACGAATGGCATCATCAGTCCCGGAAGCCCGAATGTTGGTCAGTTGTTTGGCCTTCATGGGGTTGACCTCAAGGTCATTGCCGCGGGCATGTTCGCCGATAATCATGCCGTCATAGACCTGAACGCCGGAACCGATAAACAACGGTCCACGGCCTTCAAGGCCGGCCAATCCATATCCCACGGATTTGCCGGGCGCGTTTGAAATCAAGACGCCGTTGCGCCGCCCAGGGATCGGTCCCTGATACTCGGCGTAAGCATGAAATACACGGCTCATGATTCCAGTGCCGCGCGTTTCCGTCAAGAATTCGCCGTGATACCCGATCAGGCCACGCGCCGGCGCAATAAAGGTCAGGCGTAATTTTCCGCCACCGGACGGGCGCATTTCGACCATTCGGCCTTTACGCAAGTTGAGGGCTTCGACGACAATGCCGGAATACTCCTCATCGACATCAATCTGCACTTCTTCCATCGGCTCTTCGCGTTGACCGTTTTCAGGATTGTTGCGGTACAGTACCCGTGGACGGCTGATCGACAATTCAAATCCCTCGCGGCGCATTTGCTCGATCAGCACGCCGAGCTGCAGCTCGCCGCGCCCGGCGACTTCAAAGGCGTCTTTCTGATCTGATTCAGAGACCCGAATAGCGACATTACCTTCGGCTTCGTTCTGCAACCGGGTCCGAATCATGCTCGACGTCACCTTCGACCCTTCTTTTCCAGCCAAAGGAGAATCGTTGATGGCAAACGTCATCGCCAGGGTTGGCGGATCAACGGGCTGGGCTTCCAGCGGCTCAACCACCTCAACAGCGCATACTGTGTCGGCAACCGTGGCATGGGTCAGCCCAGCAATGGCGACGATATCACCCGCCGACGCGATGTCGACCGGGGTGCGCTTGAGACCCCGAAAAGACAACAGCTTCGAGACCCGCCCAGTCTCGACCACGTCACCGTCACGATTGAGGGCGTGGACAGTTGCCTTGGGCGAAATTGATCCAGAATGGATGCGTCCCGTCAGGATACGGCCAAGAAACGGATCAACCTCCAGCGTCGTCGCTAACATTGAGAACGGTGTGCTGGTATCGCCGTCCGGCCCCGGGACGTGTTCCAAAATCATGTCAAAGATAATTGACATGCCATTTTCCGTATCGTCCGGTGCCATCCCTGCCCAACCGTTTTTGGCGGAGGCAAATATGGTCTGAAAATCAAGCTGTTCGTCTGAAGCATCCATAGCGGTAAACAGATCGAAGACTTCGTCCTGCACCTCAAAGGGGCGAGCTTCCGGTTTATCGACCTTGTTGATCACGATGATCGGCTTGAGGCCCAGGGCCAGGGCCTTGCCGGTAACAAACTTGGTTTGCGGCATCGGCCCTTCCGACGCATCAACCAACAACAGCACCCCGTCAACCATGCTCAGGATGCGTTCAACTTCACCGCCGAAATCAGCGTGTCCGGGGGTATCGACGATATTGATGCGCACATCTTTCCAAGGCACAGACGTGCATTTGGCGAGAATGGTGATACCACGTTCACGCTCCAGTTCATTGGAATCCATAGCCCTTTCTTCGACCCGTTCGTTTTCGCGAAACGTGCCGCTTTGCGCCAGCAACTCATCAACCATGGTCGTTTTGCCATGATCAACGTGGGCAATGATAGCGATGTTGCGTAGTTCAGAAGCCTGTGTGTTCATCGGATTACCTAACTTGGTACGTCATAAAAGGGGAAATTGGTTTGTAATTAGCCAAGGCGCCCGGTAACCAGACCGGCAAGCGGCGTCTCTGGTCGGGCACCCATGTGGGAAATCATTTCTGCGGCGGCGATGCCTCCCATACGGGCTGATGCGACAAGGTCGTGACCGTTGGTCACACCGTAGAGGAAGCCAGCAGCATACGCATCTCCGGCGCCGGTGGTATCGACCACCTGATTAACGGATTCTGCATCAACAATGTGAACATCGGGGCCAGCAACGATGACCGACCCTTTTTCACTGCGCGTCAGGGCGGCGATTTTACAGTCATCGCGGACGGCCTGAAGGGCAGAATCGAAGTCCGCGCTTTGATAAAGCGAGACGATCTCGTCTTCATTGGCAAACAAGATATCAACATGATTTTTGACAAGATCGCGAAATTCGTCGCGGTGGCGGTCAACGCAGAAGGGGTCGGACAAACTTAGCGAGACCTGTCGTCCGGCACGATGAGCGCACTTGGCGGCTTTTAAAAACGCCTGTTTAGCGGCATCCGGATCCCATAGGTACCCCTCCATATAGGTGACCTTGGCGGCACTAATCGCATCGTCATCGATGTCATCCGGGCCCAACCCGACGCAGGCGCCGAGGTAGGTTTGCATGGTCCGCTCGGCATCATTGGTTACCAGGACTAAGCAAGTCGCTGTCGCCGGCCCTTCAGTTGCCATCGCCGTGTCAAAATCAATTCCCAACGCCCGGATGTCATGGCTGAAAACCTGACCCAGCTGATCATCACGCACCTTACCAACAAACGCCGAGGTACTGCCCAACGAGGCCAATGAGGCGATGGTATTAGCGGCAGACCCACCTGAGCACTCAATCGCTGGGCCAATTTTAGCATACAGATCAGCAGAGCGTTCGGCATCGACCAGGTTCATCGCGCCCTTGGGCAAGTTTTCGGATTCAAGAAATTTTTCGTCCGTATGAGCCAAAATGTCGACAATGGCATTTCCGATGCCAATGACATCGTATCGAGTAGCGGGCATCGTGCCGTCCTTGATCGGGTGTATGGAATTTGTGCGGCGCAGTATAGCGGCGGATTCCCCGGCCTCAAGCAAGGATAATGTCAGCCGTCCATAACTTGCAATGGATGATCAAGTAGACTACCTCACGCATGCTGCTACGATTTGATTAGATCAACCTCTGCCGCCACATTATGCTAATCAACTGAATTTGGGATTTGGACCATGTTGCAAGCCTTTTCCAAGGGCATCTCTCAATTAAATGACCGACCGACTCGACAGGTCCTGATGCTTGGCATTGCAATTGCCCTGGTCGTCTTTATAGCGCTGTGGTCGGCCATCGCTTACACGTTGACTCATACGACATTTTTCCAGATGGGCTGGCTGGAAACTGCCGTCGACGTTCTTGGCGGATTGGCAACCGGCATCTTAACCTGGTTTTTGTTTCCCGGTGTCGTCAGCGCGGTGGTGTCGTTGTTTCTTGATCGCGTGGCCGATTGTGTTGAGGCGCGGCACTACCCAAATCTACCAAAGACCGACGGACAGCCCCTTTTGGAAGCCGTAATGTCATCGCTTCGGTTTCTGGTTGTCTTTGTCGTCCTTAATCTGATGATGTTACCATTTTTGTTTTTCCCACCGATATTCCCTTTTGTTTTTTATGGTGTGAACGGCTATCTTCTGAGCCGAGAATATTTTGAGATGGTCGCGCTTAGGCGACTGAAGGCCGATCAGGTAAAGGCGCTACGTAAAGAGCATCGCGGTCGTTTGTTTATTGCAGGCGTTGGTGTTGCCTTCTTGTTAACCCTTCCCGTGATAAACCTGATTGCCCCTGTGGTCGCGACGGCCGCAATGATACATTTATTTGAAAGCTGGCGCAAAAAGACGGCGCATCAACAGCCAACCCGTTAGATGACCGGATGACCGGTGAAGACGAAAGAGACGGATATGTTCAGCAAAAAAACCGAAAACGGCGACAATAAACCCGCACCATCCGACAGCGACGCGAAAAAAGCGAATGCGGCGGCACCTCCTCTGAAGCCCTTTTCACGTAAAGGTAGCCACGGTCCCTCTAAGCCGCCTTCGGCGACGTCATTTCAGCCGGACGTACCCCGCCGCATTCCTGATATTCCGGGCACACCATCACGACGGACGGAACGGCCAATGGGGACAAATACGGATAACCGCCGCCTGGTGGTCGGTCGTGATATTCGTCTAACTGGCGAAATTACGGCTTGCGACAAACTGGTTGTCGAAGGCCACGTGGAAATTGTCTTGCCGGGCGCGGGTATTATTGAAATTGCCCCAAGCGGCTTTTTCAAGGGCAAAGCAGAAGTCCAAGAGGCTGACATTAGCGGTCGTTTCGAAGGCGATCTAATTGCCCATGAACGGCTGATCGTGCGCGCCGGAGGACGCATTACCGGAACTATTCGTTACGGCAATATCGTCATCGAATCGGGCGGTGAAATTTCTGGTGACATGCGAACCATAGACCGTGACAACGATACTGATGCTTAAAAAGTGACCGTGGTAACGTCGGCGGGTCGGGCTTCGGTAACGTTCGTTCCGGGGTTACTCGTTCTGACACTCAGTCTCGGTGCCTGCCAATCCTTCACGCCCCTTGCCGGTCGGTCGACCGTCAAAACCGCTCCCGGGCCAGTGACACCGCACGTTCGCACAGTAACGCCAGCACCGATGATTGCCCGGGCCCGGCCGCAACCAGCACGGACCTACCCCGACCCTGACACCTTAACCGGACGCAGTTCCGATGACGTGATCCAATCCATCGGTAAACCGGATTTTGTCAGGAAGGACCGCCCGGCTGAAATCTGGCAATATCGTGGTTCACTTTGCACGCTCGATATTTTTCTTTTCCAAAACGGGGCGGGCGCTCCCTATCAGGTGGACTACATTGAAACCCGGGCCAAACTTAAGGGACCGACATCGAACTCAGCCTGCCTGACCTCAATTCTTAAGGAACGTGACCCCCAAAACACTACCCGTTCGGCTTCATAAAAACCATATTATATCAATTGATTACAAGGTTGTTTTGCCTTTGAACTTGCAAAGCGCATTGACCGAACATTTCTGACATTCCGGGCGGCGTGCCTTGCACACATAGCGACCGTGAAGGATTAACCAGTGATGCGCATAAAGCTTAAATTCATCCGGCGTCACCTTATCCAATTTTTTCTCAACAGCTAACGGCGTTTTGCCTGGTGCCAAACCGGTGCGGTTGGAGACCCTGAAGATATGGGTATCAACCGCAATCGTCGGCTCCGCAAAGGCAATATTCCTGACCACATTTGCCGTTTTACGGCCAACGCCCGGAAGGGCTTCCAGGGCCTGCTGATCATTGGGGATGATGCTGTTATGCATTTCAACGAGTATATGGCTAAGCGCGATAACGTTTTTCGCCTTCCCGTTAAACAGCCCGATGGTTTTGATCTGGTCTTTCAGGCGTGCTTCACCCAGTTCAATCATCTTCTCCGGTGTGTCGACGGTCTTAAAAAGCTCTTTTGTCGCCCGGTTGACACCAACATCCGTCGCCTGTGCCGACAGGACAACAGCAACCAACAGCGTGTAAGTATTAGTATAAACAAGATCACTCGTCGGATTAGGCCGGTCTTTCGCCAGTCTTCGATAAAACTCTTCGCGATCCGCTTTTTTGACCATGGTATCCCTCGGTACTGCTGTCGGGTTGGGGCCTGCTTAACGTTAACTAAAACCGAGCACGTCCCGCATGGAATAATAGCCGGGGGATTGAGACGTCGCCCAAACCGCAGCACGCACCGCACCGGCGGCAAAGACGCTGCGGTCAGCCGCTTTATGGGTCAGCTCGAACCGCTCCGTCTCGGCCGCAAACATCACCGTATGGTCGCCAACAACGCCACCACCGCGAAGCGTTGCAAAGCCGATATCGCCTGCTGGCCGCGGTCCGGTGATGCCATCACGAACCCGCACCGCCACATCATCCAGCTTAACCTTTCGGCCAGAGGCCGCGGCGTCACCGATGGCCAGGGCCGTTCCGGATGGCGCGTCGATTTTATGGCGATGGTGCATTTCGACAATTTCGATGTCGTAATCATCGTTCAAGATTGCCGCCGCTTGCTCGGTCAGGCCGAGCAATAGATTAACGCCAACCGAATAGTTGGCCGCATGAACGATAACGTTTTCGGCACCAAAACGATTGAGATCGGCAAGCTGGGTCCCGTCAAATCCGGTGGTGCCGATGACCATTGCGGTTCCGTGACGGGCCGCAGCGCCAACGTGAGCCAGAGTTGCCTCCGGGACCGTGAAATCGATGACCACGTCAGAGTCCGCAATCACAGCATCGGCGTCATCAGTAACCACACGTCCGGTATCAGGGGCACCAATCAACGCCCCTAAATCAATACCAATGAAGGCGCTATCTGGCGCTTCCGTTCCACCGGACAGATCAATATTCTGGCGCGCCAAAACTTCGGTGAGCAACATTCTGCCCATTCGCCCGGCGGCACCGACAATTCCGATTTTCATGGTTTGCCCTCGTTAAATTTACCCGACAGCCTCACTCATAGGCGAGCTGGCTAACGATTTCCAGAAAGAATGCCGATCACGCCAAATTTAATGTGGAGAACGCAGGTCATTGGGTCGAGGTACTAAACAGGTGATTACGGAAGGCCCGAGCGCTGCCGGAATTTATTCTCGCAGGTCTTCCCACATGTCTCTGACCTTGTCAAAAAAGCCATGTGATTCGGGGCTGGTGTGCTCTGACGAGTTTTCATTATCAAACTCTTTCAGCAACTCCTTCTGACGCTCAGTCAAGTTTACCGGCGTTTCAATAAACGCCTGAATAAACATGTCGCCTCGCGCCTTTGAGCGCAGCACGGTCATGCCCTTGCCCTTAAGGCGAAACTGGTGACCGGTGGGCGTCCCGGCTGGGATTTTAATCCGCGCCCGTGAGCCGTCAACACTCGGCACTTCAATCGTGCCGCCAAGAGCCGCCTTGGCCATGGGGATCGGGACACGGCAATAAATATCCGCGCCTTCACGCTGAAAGATCCGATGCGCCTTCATCGATAAGAAGATATAGAGATCACCTGCTGGCGCGCCGCGCAGTCCGGCTTCGCCTTCACCGGACAACCTGATCCGGGTGCCGTCTTCCACACCGGCTGGAATATTGACCGACAGCGTCTTTTCTTTTTGCACCCGCCCAGCACCAACGCAGGTGCGACACGGGTCTTTGATAACGTCTCCGGTTCCTTGGCATGTCGGGCACGTACGTTCGACCGTAAAAAATCCCTGTTGGGCACGGACACGGCCATGGCCCTGGCAGGTTCCACACGACACCGGCGCGGCACCACCCGCAGCACCGCTGCCGTGGCAGCTGTCACAAGCAACTGACGTCGGCACCCTGATCTCGGTCTGTTTGCCATTAAAAGCGTCTTCTAGGGACACTTCCATATTGAAGCGAAGGTCCGAGCCTTTTCGGTCACCGCCGCCACGGCGTTGCCCACCTGCACCACCAAACATCTCTTCAAAAATATCGCTAAAGCCGCCGAAACCGCCGCCGCCAAAGCCACCGCCACCAGCACCAGCACCAGCGCCGCCTTGTTCAAAAGCCGCATGACCAAACCGGTCATAGGCGGCGCGCTTTTCACCGTCTTTTAAGACTTCATAGGCTTCGTTAACATTTTTGAAATTCTGCTCAGCCGTTTTGTCATTCGGATTGCGATCCGGGTGGTGTTTCATTGCCAGTTTGCGATAGGCTTTCTTGAGCTCCGCATCGTCAGCGTCTCGATTAACACCAAGCGTATCGTAAAAGTCATCCTTGGCCATGGTCCGGGCCTCAACAGTTCATATGATGGTGGTTAGGATCAAAACAGATCAGCATGGGGATGGTGCACGGTGGCTCCATCCCCAATACCCGATCAGTCTTTTTTGTCTTGATCAGCGTTGGGGTCGACCTCTTCGAAGTCGGCATCAACAACGGTCGCGTCTTCGCTGCCTGCACCGGCGTCGCCGTGGTCTGGGGCCTCTGCCGTCGCCTGATCAGCGCCCTCGGCCTGACTGGCCTTGTAAATGGCCTCGCCAAGCTTCATCGCGGCCTCGGTTAGCGCTTCCGTTTTTGTCTTAATGACCTCAACATCGTCGCCTTCAAGGGCTTCCTTAAGCTCGGATACAGCACTTTCAATGCTTTCCTTATCCTCGGAAGGAATTTTATCACCATATTCACTGAGGTTTTTCTCAGTGCTGTGAACTAGCGAATCGGCACCGTTGCGAACTTCAACCATTTCCCGACGCTCTTTATCATCATCGGCATGTTGTTCCGCTTCCTGGACCATGCGTTCAATCTCGTCGTCATCAAGACCACCTGAGGCCTGGATGCGAATCTGCTGTTCTTTGCCAGTCGCCTTGTCTTTAGCGGACACATTGACCAGACCATTGGCATCGATATCAAACGTCACCTCAATTTGCGGCATGCCGCGCGGGCTCGGTGGAATATCAACAAGATCAAATTGACCCAGCAATTTATTGTCAGCCGCCATTTCCCGTTCACCCTGGAAAACCCGGATGGTCACTGCCGACTGATTATCTTCAGCCGTCGAGAACACCTGACTCTTCCGTGTCGGAATGGTCGTATTGCGGTCAATCAGGCGGGTAAACACGCCACCCAGCGTTTCGATGCCTAAAGACAGCGGCGTCACATCCAGCAACAGAACATCTTTAACGTCGCCTTGCAGCACTCCGCCCTGAATGGCGGCGCCGATGGCGACCACCTCATCGGGGTTTACGCCCTTGTTTGGATCCCGACCAAAGAACGATTTGACGACTTCCTGGACCTTGGGCATGCGGGTCATGCCACCAACCAACAGAACCTCGTCGATCTCGCCTGCATTGAGGCCCGCATCTTTGAGAGCCTGCTTACAGGGCTTGATTGTCCGGGTAATTAGATCTTCAACCAAGGATTCCAGCTTGGCCCGGGTCAGCTTAATGTTAAGGTGCTTGGGTCCAGACTGGTCAGCGGTAATAAACGGCAGATTGACTTCCGTCTGTCCGGCGCTGGACAATTCAATCTTGGCTTTCTCGCCAGCTTCTTTCAAACGCTGAAGGGCCAGATTATCGTCGCGCAGATCAATGCCGTTTTCTTTTTTGAATTCATCGGCAAGGTAATCAACGATACGGTGATCAAAATCCTCACCGCCCAAGAAGGTGTCGCCGTTGGTCGACTTAACTTCAAACACGCCGTCGCCAATTTCTAGGATTGAGACGTCAAAGGTGCCACCGCCAAGGTCGAAGACGGCAATGATACCGGCCTCTTTCTTATCAAGGCCATAAGCAAGTGCCGCCGCTGTCGGTTCATTAATGATCCGCAACACCTCAAGTCCGGCAATTTTACCGGCATCTTTGGTTGCCTGACGCTGAGAGTCGTTGAAATAGGCGGGAACCGTAATCACGGCTTGGGAAACATCTTCGCCGAGGTAGCTTTCCGCAGTCTCTTTCATTTTTTGCAAAATAAAGGCGCTGATTTGACTGGGGCTATATTTTTTGCCGTCAGCATTGACCCAAGCGTCGTTATTGTCACCCTTAACGATTTTATAGGGGACCAATTTCTGATCTTTTTTGGTAATTGGGTCATCAAACCGACGACCAATCAGGCGCTTGATGGCAAAAAGTGTGTTTTCAGGGTTGGTGACAGCTTGACGTTTCGCTGGCTGACCAACTAGTCGCTCGTCTTCCGAGAACGCCACCATCGACGGTGTCGTGCGTGCACCTTCTGCATTTTCCAGAACCCGCGCTTCCTTGCCGTCCATGATAGAGACACAGGAATTAGTGGTTCCAAGGTCGATACCAATAACCTTGCTCATAATAACCTCTTTAATTGCGGCAAATTTCTCAGACCCTTAAGGCATCAGAGAAACTCCCTTGGTTTAGAAACTGAAAGCGACGACTTTGCCCGACCCCACATGCGGTCCACGAAGGGTCCTTTGGTTGTCGCCCACTTTCCGGCGTTATATAAGCTGCTAATCCGTAACGTGCAACACCGAGAATGGCGGTTTCTTATTGAAGCGGGTCACCTCAAATTGAGGTCCGGCAGCAAAATCTCCTTGCCGAGCGATACGAAGCGGCACTTAAAGTTCCTGATCGAGCTGAGATCCGGGGTCTTTACCTTTGCTTTCATAGGCGCCTTGCCCTTCCCGGGTGGTCTCCCTGCCTGCATCTGCGGACGCGTCAGATGACTCAGTATCTGGGTCGGTGCTTTCAGGGTCGATGGCAGCAGCAATTTTTGGCCCACCCTTGGTAATGCCAACTTTGGCAGCCCGTAATGTTCTACCGTTCAATGTATAGCCGGTCTCGAGAACCTGAGCGACGGTGCCAACGACCACGTCAGTATTTTCAACCTCATACATGGCTTCATGTAGCATCGGATCGAATTTCTGCCCAAGGGCCTCAATCGGCTTAACGCCAAAACGGTCAAATCCGTTAACCAAGTCACGGACAACCATATCAATGCCAACCACGATGTTTTCCAGCGCCGGGTTTTCTGAGCGTGCGTCGGCGTCGACACTCTGTAGGGCGCGACCAAGATTATCCAAAACTGTGATCATTTGCTCAGCAAAACTTTTGATCGCGTATTTTGATGCGTCTTCCTTATCGCGCTGGGCACGACGGCGGACATTTTCCGTTTCCGCCATGGCGCGAAGAAGCTTGTCATTCAGATCAGCGACTTGGGCTTCCAAAACCTCAATCTGGGCCGCAGGCCCGGCAAGCTGGTCCGCCTGTTCGTCTACCTGTTCGTCCGCGTTCTGTTCGCTTAAGTCCTGCTCCGGTTTTGCCGCGCCATGATCAATTTCGATTTTAACGACATTGTCAGGACGGTCGCTTGCGGCAGGTGCAGTTTTGTCTTGATTGTCCATTTCTGGGCTGGCTGCTTCGTTTTGTGGGGTTTCAATTTCCGACATGATGAGTTCTGATCTTATCCCTAAAGGTTCAACCTATGATCCGACCGATCAATTTTGACGTATAATCGACCATCGGAATGATGCGTGCATAGTTCATTCGTGCGGGGCCAACAACCCCGATCGCACCAACAATCTGTTCATTTGAGGTCTTGAAAGAGTTCACGACCATTGAACAACCCGCCAAATTGAACAAGCTATTGTCCGCACCGATGAATATTTGTACACCCTCAGCCGCTTCCGCAAGGGACAGCAGCTTCAGCATTTCTTGTTTTGTCTCCAACGCGCCAAACAACGAGCGAATATGCTCAAGATCAGTCAGCGCTGTCACATCTTCCAATAAATTTGCCTGACCGCGGACAATCAGCGCGCCGTCGTTTGCATTCTGATCCTCGCCCGACCATGTCGCCAGCCCGCTTTCAACCACCTTCCGGGTCAATTCGTCAAGTCTGGCGCGGTGGTCCTCAAGCTCCTCGATGATTTCATCGTAGGCTTGACTTAGAGTTCGACCGACGAGACGGGCACTGAGGAAATTGGTCGCCTGAACCAAGGCGGAAGGCGGCAGCGCATCCGGCGTGGTAAAAACACGATTTTCAACGACCCCGCTTTCTGTGACCAAAACGACCAGCGTGCGTCCAGGACTAAGACTGACAAATTCAATATGCTTTAGCGGGCTTTCTATTTTCGGGGCCAACACGACACTGGCGCAACCGGACAATCCTGACAAGGTTGCCGTCGCCTCTTCCAACAACGTCTCCATATTGTGTGACGAGCCCGCACACTGCGTTTCAATGCGCTTGGCCTCGTCGCTGGAAAGGGCGCCAATCTCAAGAATACCGTCGACAAATAGCCGTAGGCCGTCCTCTGTTGGCAAACGCCCGGCCGACGTGTGCGGTGAAAACAGCAGGCCAGCATCTTCTAGATCGGCCATAACATTACGGATGGTCGCCGGAGAAAGACCGATTTTCAACCGTCGGGCCAACGTTCTTGACCCGGTCGGTTCGCCGGTTTCGACATAGTTTTCGACAATCCGCCGAAAAACTTCCCGTGAGCGTTCATTGAGATCAGCAATCATCTTGTGAATTTAGGGACCATTGGTCTCAGCGTCAACGCTCGACGCTTTACCTTCACCGTGACCAAGGCTAGTAGGTATTAATAAACTCATCACCACCTGACCCAAACTGAACAGAGATAGTGCCAGCCTTATGTCTTCACCCGAACACCGCCCTTCGGGGCGCGCCCTCGACCAGCTTCGTAATGTCGTGCTGGAGCCGGACTTTTCCAAACATGCGGAAGGGTCATGTTTTGCTAAATTCGGCGACACCCATGTGTTGTGCACCGCGTCGGTTGAACAGCGCGTCCCGCCGTGGATGCGCGATTCTGGCAAGGGCTGGATAACAGCCGAATATGGCATGCTGCCGCGTTCGACCAATACGCGTACAGACCGAGAAGCGGCGCGCGGAAAACAGTCTGGTCGCACCCAGGAAATTCAACGGCTTATAGGCCGTAGCTTACGTGCGGTCACAGACCTTAAGGCAATGGGGGAAATTCAAATTCGCGTCGATTGCGACGTGATTCAGGCCGACGGAGGAACCCGCACAGCATCAATTACCGGGGCCTATGTGGCCTTGTATCGGGCCTTTGAGACGTGTCGAAAGCTCGGGATCGTGAACACAATTCCGTTTACTGATTCAGTCGCCGCCATATCCTGTGGCCTGTACAACGGACGGCCGGTGCTCGACCTAGATTACGCCGAGGACAGCAACGCCGGCGCAGATGCTAATTTTGTCCTCACCGGATCAGGCGGCATTGTCGAAATTCAGGGAACGGCGGAAGACAAACCATTTTCCAGATCGGTCTTTGTTGAGCTCCTGGACCTGGCCGAAAAGGGCGTCAGTGAACTGACCGCCCTACAACACGCGGCACTTGGGGTTTCGGGGGAGGCGACCTGATCAATGGCGCGCCGTTTCACTGAGCAGAAACTGGTCATTGCCAGCCATAATCCGGGCAAGGTTGCGGAAATTTTCGACTTGCTGCAAGACTTCGGCACCGAGGTCGTATCCGCCGCCGATCTGGGCTTAACTGAACCTATCGAAGACGGTAAGACCTTCATCGCCAACGCCAAAATCAAAGCCCGCGCGGCAACCGAGGCGTCGGGCTTGCCTTCATTAGCCGATGATTCCGGACTTTGCGTACACCGCTTGAACGGTGAGCCCGGAATTTATTCAGCCCGCTGGGCTGGACCGCATAAGGATTTTGGCCTGGCAATGACAACAATTCACCAAAAGCTGGGCGATAAAAAAGACCGAAGCGCCCATTTTATCGCCGCCCTGGCCCTGGCTTGGCCAGATGGGCACATGGAGGTCTTTGAAGGTCGGGTTGACGGCACTCTGGTCTGGCCGGCTGTCGGCAATCAGGGTTTTGGCTACGACCCGATGTTTCGCCCCGACGGGCATGACATCACATTTGGTCAGTTCGATCCGGAGGCGAAACATAAAATCAGCCACCGTGCGGACGCCTTTCGTCAACTGGTCACGGCCTGCTTTGGCTAACACGTCTTGTTAATGGGCGTGTTTCAAGCGGGCTCGCGATGGGGCCAATTAGGGAGCCACTGGCAATGACCGATACGCCCATCGCCCTTTACGTGCATTGGCCTTTTTGCCGCTCAAAATGCCCTTATTGTGATTTTAACAGCCACGTCAGAGAGGCCGTCGATCAGGCCGAGTGGCAGGCGGCGCTGCTTTCCGAACTTGATCATTTTGCCAAGGAAACATCGGCACGGACGTTGACGAGCGTATTTTTTGGCGGCGGAACACCATCACTAATGGCCGCCAGCACTGTCGGAGCGATCATCGATAAACTATGCGATATCTGGCGGCTGGATGACAATCTTGAGATTACACTTGAAGCAAACCCAACCTCCATTGAGGCCAAGAAATTCCGTGACTTCAAGGCCGCCGGAGTCAACAGGGTGTCGATCGGTGTACAATCCCTGAACAATCAGGCCTTGGCGTTTCTCGGGCGAGAACATTCGGCCAAGGATGCTGTGAAGGCTTTAGCCATCGCCGCCGGCACTTTTGATCGATTTTCCTTTGACTTGATCTACGCCAGACCCGGCCAATCTTGTGATGCGTGGCAAACCGAGCTTCAGGATGCGCTCGAATTGGCGGGGGATCATTTGTCGCTGTATCAGTTGACGATCGAGCCGGGGACAGCGTTCCATCGTGACAACCTAACCGTACCAGAGGATGATTTAGCGGCCGACTTGTATGCGCTAACCCAATCCATAATGGGTACGGCCAACCGTCCAGCCTACGAAATATCTAACCACGCCAAACCTGGACACGAATGCCGCCATAATCTGACCTATTGGCATGGTGGCGATTACGTCGGCATCGGGCCCGGGGCCCATGGGCGTTTAACCAATGGCGGCGCAACCGAGGCCACCCATCAGATTCACAACCCTGAAAACTGGCTGAATGCTGTAAAAGCAAAGGCTCATGGTACCGCCAAAAGACGCCCGCTCAGCCCGGCGATCCGCGCGCAGGAGCTGGTCATGATGGGGTTGAGGCTGACCGACGGACTGGATATGGCAACGCTTCCAAGGCAAACCGGCTTGGCTGTGACCGACGTCATTGACGAGGTCGGCCAAAAGCGAATGATCGATGGAGGTTTTGTCGAACTAAACAACGGTCAACTGAAGGCCACACCAGACGGGCTGCTACGCCTAAACGGCGTAATCAAGCACCTCTTGATGTGATGGTCGGCTCAGTTAATCAATTGCTCGAACGATTTCGGCGCGTCGTCGATGACGTGGTTACGATCCCGCCCGATTTGAATAACCGCTAGGCCGCGCTCGGTCGTTCCCGAGGGGACAAAACGGAAAATCCCATCACGCCCCCAAAAACCGCTGGGGTTGGTCAGCGTTTGCGATGAAAAGTCCGCAGCACCCGTTCCGCCTGACAACACAGCGGCCAACGCAGTCGCGTCGTAGGCCAGGGTCACCAGCCGGGGCGGGGTTTGCCCATATATATCCCGATACTGAGTCTCAAATTCATGTCGGGCAGCAGGTTGCGGTGCTGCATACCAGCCACCGACAAGTGCGGGTTCCTTGCCAATGCCTGGCTCATCCCACTGTCCTGTGCCGAGCATGCGAATTTTACCGGGATCGATGTCATAGAATGGTAATAGGGCGGCAACGGACTGCAGGCGTTTGCCACCGTCAGCCACCAGAAGAGCTTCAAACGGCAAGTCACCAATCGTTTGCAGGTTCTTCAGACGCTTCAACGCCTTAAGCGCAACTTCTCCGCCTTCTGCTTCCAATTGTTTGCGCTGATCAATAAGGGCTTTGCGGCGTTCGTCATAATTGGCAAGCACACGAACGGGGTCGGTAAAATCCTGGGCAAAAGGGTCATAATATTGAACCTGAACGACGCTGGCACCAAGCGCGGCCACGGTTTTTTCCAACGCCTTGACGACGCGCCTGCCATAAGCGGTGTCTGGTGCCAGGGCGGCGAAGCGGGTAATGCCCTGCTGATTGGCGTAACGGGTGACGCGCGCGACCTGCGCTGCGGGCAGAAACCCCATGGTATAGACCTCCTGTCCAGCGACGGTGCTGTCATTGGAAAAGGCGATGACCGGCACATTGGCCGCCCGTGCAGCAGGGGCGACGGCACCGACGGAACTTGCCAACAACGGGCCAAGAATAAGCGATGCACCGTCACCGATGGCGTTCTGAGCGGCTATCGCGGCCCCTCTAGAGGTGCCTTTGGTGTCCAGCGGAAGCAGCTCAAACCGAGGGTCGGCAAAATCAAATAAGGCCAATTGGGCGGCATCCAGCATGGCCTTGCCGATGGGTCCGTTGCGCCCACTCAGGGGCAGCATCAAGGCAACCCGCACGGTGTCAGACGTCGCTGGCGGAGGGACCGGAATCTGCTGCTGACCATCGCCCGCTGAGGTCGTGGCCCGGCCCTGCAAATAGGGCAAAAATGAGGGGACTTGAGGAACGGGCTCGATTTGTGGTGGGGATGCTGTGACATCTTTAGCCGGTTCAGGTGGTAGCCTGGCGCCAGCAACTGCGGGTTTTTGTTGAGACGGTGGCAACTGCAAGCGAGCTTGCTCTGCCGCCGCTTTAAGCGCTTTATTTTGCGCTTCTACTTGCAAGGTGTCAGGATTTTGCTGAGACTGGCACGCTGACAACACGAGCGCGCTGGTGCCGATAAGGGTAAACAACGAGCGTCGCAAAACGCGATTGATCGAAACGCAGGTCATAGAACGGGAAAATCCTCATAGTGCCAACCGAAGACGATGCCATATCAGGGAATCAGGTGAAACCTAACGAGGCAGGCGCTGCCTGTAAACTGTCTCTGCCAAATCCCGGGCCAGGCCTTTATATCGTTGCCACACCGATTGGCAATGCCCGCGACATTACACTGCGCGCGCTGGACCTGTTACGCGGTGCAGATGTGGTGTTATGCGAAGATACCCGGGTTTCAAAAAAACTGTTCGCCTATCACCAAATCAACAACACCATGCTCGCCTATCATGAACATAACGCCAAGCGGATGCGACCGATTATTATTGAACGCCTGAATAATGGCGAAAGCGTGGCGCTGGTGTCTGATGCCGGCACACCGCTGGTTTCCGATCCGGGGTATAGGTTGGTGGAGGCCTGTGTTGCCCACGGGTTTCCGTTGACGACATTGCCCGGCGCCTCCTCAGTTTTGTCGGCGTTGGTGTTGTCCGGCTTGCCAACGGATCGGTTTTTTTTCCACGGCTTTTTACCCAATCGGTCCGGACAACGACAAAAAGCGTTATCCGGGGTAAAGGACATTCCCGGTTCACTGGTTTTTCTCGAGTCAGCGAAACGCTTACCGACAAGTCTATCGGACATGGCGACGGTACTGGGCAACCGCCCAGCCGCCGTGACCCGTGAGTTGACCAAGTTGTATGAGGAGGTGAGGCGCGGTCGTCTGCATGACTTAGCCGCCCATTACCTTGAGAAAGGACCACCTAAGGGGGAGGTTACGCTCGTGATTGGCCCACCTGAAGCCACCGAACCACCTGATAGCGATGTTCTCGATGACATGATCGCAGTTGCGCTTGAGACCATGTCGACCAAAGAGGCAGCAGCCCATTTGGCTAAAGAAACGGGTTTACCAAAGCGACAAATTTACCATCGGGCGCTCGACCTCAAGGCGCGGCCGCCGGACGATCTTGAGCGTAAATAACATGACCGAAAAGGCCGCGCGCCAACAAGCCTGGCGGTTTGGACATATGGGCGAAACGGTATCCGCATGGATGTTGCGCAGTAAGGGGTACCGCGTGGTGATGAGGCGGTTTAAGACGCCGGTCGGTGAAATCGATTTGATATGTCGACGCGGTAACCTGCTGGTTTTTGTCGAGGTTAAGGCCCGCCGTCGGCAGCACGTGAACGATCAATTGCTATCGGGTGCTCAGCGGCGTCGGATCAGCAGGGCTGCCCTGGTCTTCTTGCAACGCTATCCAGCCTTTGCCAATCATGACATTCGCTTTGATATGGTTGTGATATGCCCGTGGACCTACCCCCGACACCTAGAAGGCGCGTGGTGCACAGAAAGCTAGGGCGCGCGATTGCCGGGGCGTGGACCAACAACAATGACGCCTTCAGAATGCCATAAACTGTGATCAATGTCCTTTTCATGGTAATGGGGTCGGCGGTACAGTGAACCCCTTCACAAGGTTTTTATGAGGCGACAAGATGATCGAAAACTTTAGATGGCGGACCTGCAAAACAATTGGGCGGGCAGTTTTCGTAGTGGCCCTGCTCAACGTGCCGCTGGCCGGATGTGTTGGCATGGTTATAGGGGCTGGGGCGACGGCGGGGGTCGCAGCCCTTGAGGAACGGACAGCAAAGGTGATTGCCAAGGACACGACGATCGCCACTGAGATTAGGTTAAACTTGCTCAACGCCAACGAAAAACTGATGACGGGCATTGGCGTTGAAGTTTATCAATCTCATGTTTTGTTGACCGGGGTCGTGCCAACTGAGGCCTTGCGCGCCGATGCCGTACAACTGGCGTGGAAGGTTGCCGAGGTTAATGATGTGTATAATGAAATCCAAATTGCCGACGCCAGTTTAATCGATTTCGCCTCTGATTCCCTGATAACTGCCAAGTTGACCTCAACCCTGACCTTTGACCGGGACGTTCAAGCCATTAATTACAATATCGAAACGGTTAACGGCACGGTTTATTTGATCGGCATGGCGCAATCTCAACAAGAGCTAGACCGCGTCCTGGCCCATACTCGGGGAATCGGTGGTGTTCAAAGGATTATCAATCATATGCTGATCAAGAAAGCTGGATCATGAGGCCGACACCGGATATTTGCAATCGGCTGGTCAAGGCGGGCAGCCAGACCGACGACGAAATCCGGCTGATCGATATGGCACTGATCTTGGCGGCGATTGACCGGCCTAACATTGATTTGCAGCCCTATCGCCGCCACTTACAAACGGTAAGTCAGGACGTTGATAATTTTCTCGGCGGCCTGAATGGCGGGGCGGGTTTGCCTGAGCGGGCCGAAGCCTTGGCCGAAATACTTCATCGTCGTTACGGATATGTCGGCACCGAGGAAGCATTTCATGATCCAGATTGCGCCAATTTGACCCGCGTCATTGATCGTCGTTCCGGTCTACCGGTCGCGCTCGGGATCATTTATTTGGCGACAGCTCATCGCCAAGGGTGGCGGGCCGACGGCCTCAATTTTCCGGGCCGTTTTCTCGTCCGGCTTGAGCTTTATGGAGAACGCCTGATCATCGATCCCTTTGGCGGAGGTCGGATATTAACTCCCTGGGATCTGCGCGACATGTTAAAGGCCTTTTCCGGTATCCACGCCGAATTGAAACCCCGCCATTATCATAGAATGTCGGTGAGAGCAGTATTGGTCCGCCTGCAAGAAAACATTCGTGGGCGCTTGCTCCGCGAGGACAAGCTTGAGGAGGCCATGGATGTGATTGAGACCATGCTGCTGTTTGCCCCGTCGGAAGCGAGGCTTTGGCGTGAGTGTGGACTGCTCCATAACCGGCTCGGAAATGTTGCTGACGCGATCGCCGCTTTGGAACAGTATCTCAAGCTGGATACTGGCACAGACGTGCGTTATGGCACATCTGTACTATTGCAAGAACTTCGACAACGCCTAAGTTAGCCACCCCTTAAGCTTTCCATGCAACCCAAGGAGAATTCCATGGCCCGTAATGTGGCGATTCAGATGGACCATATCAGCACCATCGACATCACCGGCGACAGCAGTTTCGTGCTGGCCATAGAAGCCCAAGAACGGGGCTACGCGCTGTGGCATTATGAACCGCAAAATCTGACCTTGCGGGAAGGCCGGGTGATGACGCGGGCCGAACCGCTTGAAGTCCGATATCAAGCAGGCAATCACTTTACGCTCGGCGAAGCGCAATGGATTGATCTTAGCGATATGGATGTTGTCTTAATGCGCCAAGACCCGCCGTTTGATATGTCTTATATTTCGGCGACCCACCTGCTTGAGCTGATTCACCCTCAAACCCTGGTCGTCAACGATCCGGTCGAGGTCCGCAACGCACCGGAAAAACTGTTCATGTTGCGCTACCCGACGCTGTTGGCACCAACCCTGATTAGCCGCGACCCCGTTGCGATTCACGCCTTTCGGGACGAGCACAAAGATATCATCGTCAAGCCGTTGTTTGGCAATGGCGGCGCTGGAGTTTTTCACATAGGGCCCGGCGATGAAAATTTGAACTCCTTATTGGAAATGTTTGCCGGTATTAACCGCGAGCCACTAATGATCCAGCGCTATCTTCGGGAAGTTCGCGAGGGTGATAAACGCATCATTTTGATTGATGGTGTTGCCAAAGGGGCGACCAATCGCATTCCGCAAGAGGGTGAAGCCCGCTCGAACATGCATGTGGGCGGACAGGCCTTTAGCACCCAGCTGACCGACCGTGAGCAAGAAATCTGCGCGGCCATTGGCCCGGACCTCAAGCAGCGGGGGTTAATTTTTGTCGGTATAGATGTGATTGGCGGTTATCTTACGGAAATCAACGTCACCTCACCAACCGGTATTCAGGAGGTCAACGGCTTCGACGACGTCAAATTGGAAGCCGATATCTGGGACGCCATCGAGACCCGGCTGAACTGACCCCTATGGCGTGGAGGCGCTAAAGCCTCTTCATCTTTGAATTTTGCAACCGATAATTGGTTGTTCCTTAGCTTTTCCGGCGATACTTTTAGGATCGGATTTTTTATGGGAGCACGGTATGGTTGCTTATGTATCAACGGTCGCCTTTCAAGGCATTGACGTCGTCGATGTTGAAGTACAGGTGCAGACGTCGTCGGGGCTGCCGGCATTCACTATCGTAGGCCTGCCTGACAAGGCCGTCGGGGAAAGTCGTGAGCGGGTGCGCGCCGCTCTTCATGCCATGGGATTGGCCCTTCCCAACAAACGCATCACCGTTAACCTGTCACCCGCCAGCCTGAGCAAAGAGGGCAGCCACTATGACCTGCCCATTGCCCTTGGTCTGTTGGTGGCCATGGGCATCATCGGTCCTGATGACCTTTGCGAGTTTGCCGCCATCGGCGAATTGGCCCTGGACGGCAAGGTGTTGCCGGTCAATGGTGTACTGCCCGCCGCTGTGCATGCCAATGGCCAGGGAAAGGCATTAATTTGTCCGGGCTCTCAGGTCAGGGAAGTGGCCTGGGCCGGCAACCCGAACGGTCTCGCAACACCTAACCTTTTGGCGCTAATTAATCACTTTAAGGGCAGTCAGAGACTGGAACCTGTACCGCAGGTCGATACGGCAGCGCTGCGACCAAAAGAAACCGATCAATTGCTTGATCTTAATGAGATAAAAGGCCAAGAAACGGCCAAACGCGCTTTGGAAATCGCTGCGGCTGGGGGGCACAACCTGCTAATGGTCGGCCCGCCCGGCTCAGGTAAATCAATGATGGCGGCTCGGTTACCCGGATTGCTGCCGCCTTTGGAGGCGTCAGAGATATTGCAGACCAGCATGGTCCAAAGTCTTGCCGGACTGATCAAGGATGGAGAGTTAATCAAGCGTCGGCCCTTTCGGGAGCCCCACCACTCGGCGTCCGTTGCCGCCCTTGTCGGTGGCGGCAACAAGGCGCGCCCAGGAGAAATTTCATTGGCCCACCTCGGGGTGTTGTTTCTGGATGAATTGCCTGAATTCAACCGAGCGGCGCTGGAAGCCCTGCGCCAGCCTCTGGAAACCGGACGCATAACCATCGCCAGGGCCAATGCCCATGTTTCCTACCCGGCCCGCTTCCAACTGGTTGCGGCAATGAATCCTTGCCGATGTGGGTATTTGGCGGACGCCTCACGGGCCTGCTCACGGGCGCCCAAATGCGCAGAAAGTTATCAGCAGCGGATTTCTGGACCTCTTTTGGATCGTTTTGATCTGCACATTGATGTTCCCGCCGTCAAGGCAGCCGATCTGGCCTTGCCGCCACCTGCCGAGGGGTCAAAAGAAATTGCCGCCCGGGTCTATAATGCCCGAGTTTTACAAACGGCGCGGCTGGCACAGGAGGGCATCGGCGACCAATGTCGAACAAACGGCGACACGGATGGGCGGGCGCTTGAGAAGATCGCTCAATTGGATGACCTTGGTAAAAAGTTACTGCTTGAAGCGGCGGAACACTTTGCCTTATCTGCCCGCGCGTACCACCGGGTTCTTCGCGTTGGTCGGACAATCGCTGATTTGGGGCAAAGCGAGGCCCTGCGGCGCAGTCATATTGCCGAGGCCCTATCCTACCGCCGCCGGGAGATCGCCCGCAGACCGGTTCTGACGAATTATAGGGCAGTTGGTTAATCTTATTTATTTAAGAAAAAAGTCGGCTGCTTCCAGATCCGTAGCATTGGCGCTGATGACGTCGGCGATTTGATAGGAATTGAGGGTGTTCATGGCCGCGGCGTTATCCGTATAGTAGACCGCAACCCCGTCGGTACCTGCGCTTGCGCCGATCACGACAATGCCTGAGTTGGCAATTCCGCCGGATAAATCTTGGCCGGCGGCGCCTAAGGTCAGTGACGGTGCCTCAAAATAATCTGCGCCATCAGTCAGGGTCCCGCTCACGCCTAAGCCAAAGTCATCGTTGGCGAGGACAAAGGTATCGCCGTCCGCCGCCGCGTAGTCGGATAGGGTATCGGTCCCGAGTGACTGGGCGCGGTCAAACGCGCTGGGTCCGCTGCCGCCGGAAAACTCAAATTGGTCGGCACCACTGCCGCCAGCCAAAACATCATCACCCTGACCGCCGCTCAAGACATCATCACCTGCGTAGCCGAAGAGATTGTCAGATCCATCTCCTCCGTATAATTGGTCAGCGCCGGACTCACCATGCAAGATGTCCAGTCCGTCACCACCGCTCAACCGATCAGCGCCACCGCCACCCCACAGGGTATCGTTTCCAGCACCACCGTTAATTACATCATTTCCATCGGACACCAGGCCGAGCGGAAACGAAAATTCGACAGATAGTGTCTCTGACGACCCCGGAATATCGCCATGTAATTGATCATCTCCGGCCCCGCCCCAAATCGTATCGCTACCAGCGCCAGCTGATACTATATCACCACCACCGCTGGCCGAAAAAATCGGGTTGCTTAAGGGGTTGGTGATCGAGTGAGTGTTCGGGTCATAATTGGTCGGTAAATCCGTATAGACAAAATCGTTGCCCTCTTTCGAACCAAAAACCTCTGTTGCCGACGTCCCGACCAAAAAGTCTGCATCAGAGGAACCCATATGAGTGACCGTTAATTCGCTTTCCGTGACGACGCTTGCGGGATCATTGCGGGCAGTTTGCGACAGTGCCCTGGCACCCGGCTCGTAGGTGGGGATCGCATCAAAGACAAAGGTAAACCCGACCGCAAATGCCGGATCAACAAGAACCGAACCGCCTGCGCCCAAACCGACGAGACGGTCAAGGGATAGGGGGGCGGGGGGTGGAGCGATGGTGTTCGCGATTTGAGGTTCAGGCGTTTCTTCGTTTAAGGATTGGCCTTGGTTATCGGCGGCAGGGGTACCGATCTGCCCCTCGAAGGTCGTCGACGGTTCGAGCAATGGCGGGATCGTATCTATACCCGGCCCGCCGTTCGGGTCATGTCCGGTGTCAGCGGCGCGAATTGCTGCAGACAGCGCCTCTTCCGCATCAGCCCCGTCAGCCAGGGCGTCGTCAAAGGCGGTCAGCGCTGCGAGCTCACCTTTGGCTAACTTGCCTTCAGGTAACGTGTCCAAAAAGGCGTTAAGCTCAGCATCAACAGCGAGATCGGTAAACAGTTGCTCGGCTTCTTGACCGACCGGGTCATCAATTCCAAGAAATGCATGGATGATTTTTTCATCTGCGTTAACGCGTGCCGCCCAGTCCGCAGCAACTTGGTCCAAAGGCTCAACCGGAGACGTCGCCGCTGACGGGTGCCGTGAAATTGCGCCGGGCCCGCTGACGCTTTGACTATCGGCATGAGGGTTGGCCTTTGCCAGTTCGGTTAAAATAGCGGTTTTGGCCGCCAATTCAGCGAAGCGGGCGTTGGCCTCTATACCAACGGGGTCAGACTGGGATGGGTTGGGCCACGCATAAGAAACTGGATCGATTGCGATCTGATCCAGACTCAGTAGCGCGTGTTGTGTTCCGTCCGGCACCGGCACTGCCTTATTTCAAGGTCCCTGCAGATCACATCACAGGGGCTCGAAGTTTAGCCTAACGCCTTTCAATTCGAATTCAAAATGAAATTTAGATCTGTGCTAATATGTTGATATATAAGCCAAATTTTAGATCGCGCTGGGTGTTTTCGTCAATCCGGCGGGAGAAAGGTGCGAATCGCCCGCTAGGCCGGGGGCATTACCGGGGCACGCCGAACCATGCCACCGAGGTCACGACCGCCAAAAATATGGACATGCAAGTGTTGGACTTCCTGGCGGGCATCAGCGCCGTGGTTGGCTAAAACACGATACCCCGGGTCCTCCAGCCCGGCAGCCCGGGCGACGTGACCAATCGCGCGGATCAAGCCGACGATCTCCTGATCGGTGGCATTGGCGGAAAAATCCGCCATTGACACATACTGACCCTTTGGCACGACCAGAATATGTACAGGCGTTTGCGGAGTGATATCATTGAAGGCGAGTGCATAATCGTTTTCGAAAACCTTGTCACACGGAATTTCGCCTCTCAATATCTTGGCGAAGATGTTTTGCGGGTCATAAACCATGGCTGATACCCTTCAGTTCAGTCATCTTTTGTCCGATTTTTCTTTTCATCAATGCCGGATGTTCCCACCCGGCCCTCCAGCTCATCCCAGACCTGTTCCGGACGGATACCCATTTCCGCCCACAAAACCAGCAGGTGATAGAGGGCATCAGAACTCTCACTGATCACATCGTCGCGCGTTTCGCCAAGGGCGGCGACGACGACCTCGACCGCTTCTTCGCCAAATTTTTTACAAATCTGTGGTCGCCCCTTGCTAAACAGCTTGGCTGTATGGGACTTGTTAGGGTCGCCACCCTTGCGGTTTTTGATCGTCCGGTAAAGGGTCTCAAGAACATGGGTCGGCATTGGTGACTATCCTTTTGCAACGGGTTGGCGAACCGGAACACCGGCAGCCGTTAAATGGGCTTTGGTCTCAGCGATCGTATGAATGCCGAAATGGAAAATCGACGCCGCCAATACTGCGGATGCATGTCCGTCTGTCACGCCCTCGACAAGGTGGTCGAGTGTACCGACACCCCCAGACGCGATTACGGGCACAGAAACGGCGTCGGCGACAGCGCGGGTCAGCGGAATGTTAAACCCTTGTTTTGTACCATCACGGTCCATGGAGGTCAGCAGAATTTCCCCAGCACCGTAGTCTACCATGCGCCTGGACCAGGAAATTGCTTCAATGCCTGTTGGCTCACGTCCACCGTGAGTAAATATTTCAAAGCGGTTCGGCCCGACAGATTTAGCGTCAACCGAAACAACAATACATTGTGAGCCGAATTTTTCTGCCGCCTGACGGACAAATTCCGGGTTTTTAACTGATGCGGTGTTAATGGAAACCTTATCGGCCCCTGCCAGCAAAAGTTGACGAATATCATCCGTGCTGCGCACGCCGCCGCCAACAGTGACGGGCATAAAACACTGTTCGGCTGTTTTACTGACAACATCGTAGATGGTGTCGCGGTTTTCATGGCTGGCGGTAATGTCGAGAAAACAAAGCTCATCTGCCCCCGCCGCATCATAAACGCGGGCCTGCTCGACCGGGTCACCGGCGTCGATCAGGTCAACAAAATTGACCCCTTTAACGACTCGCCCCTGATTAACATCAAGGCACGGTATAATACGGGTTTTCAGCATCAGGCCATTTCCAACAACGACGTTGCCTCGGACACACTCACCAGCCCGTCATAAACTGCACGACCGGAGATAACGCCTTCCAACGTCGCCGGATGATCCGCCGATTTGGTGACGATGAGCTCAAGATCGAACATTGAGGACACACCGCCGGAAACAATCACCGGAACCGAAACGGTTTTAGCCAGTTCCAGCGTCGCCTCTAGATTAGGGCCTTCCATGGCCCCGTCACGGGATATGTCGGTGTGGATGATGGCGGCGGCACCGGCGTCTTCAAATCGAGCCGCCAACTCAAGCGCCGTCAACTGAGACATCTCCCCCCAGCCCTCAACAGCGACCAGACCCTGTTTGGCATCGATACCGAGGGCGATTTGACCAGGAAACTGCTTGCACGCCGCTTTGACCAGGTCCGGATCGCGGACAGCAACGGTTCCAAGGATAACCCGCCGCACCCCAGCCGTTAACCAAAATTCGATATCTTTCATGGTTCTGATGCCGCCGCCCAACTGCAGCGGGATCGACAGTGTCGCCAATATCGCCTGCACGGCTGAGGCGTTAACCGGTTTGCCGGCAAATGCACCGTTCAGGTCAACCACATGCAGCCACCGACAGCCCTGATCCTGAAAGGCTTTCGCCTGGGCACCCGGGTCGTGGTTAAAAACGGTCGCTTGCTCCATTTCACCACGCAACAAGCGGACGCAGTTTCCGTCTTTAAGGTCAATGGCAGGAAAAAATATCATTGTCGCGTAATCCGTGAGGTTTAAGGGGCCCAGTTAAGGAAATTGGCAATAAACTGCAAACCGACATCCTGGCTTTTCTCGGGATGAAATTGCGTGCCCGCCAGATTGTCGCGGGCGATGATTGCCGTCACCGGCCCACCATAATCAACGCTTGCCAGTCGGTCCGCTGGATCGGCGCAATGAAACTGGTAAGAATGGACAAAATAAGCGTGGCCGCCGGTGGGTAAATATTCAAGTAAAGGGTGAAGAGGTGGCGAAAAATCAAGGTTATTCCACCCCATATGAGGAATTTTTAATGTGGAATCTTGGGGGGTAATCAATCGAACGTCACCGGCAACCCAACCCAGGCCGGCGGTGTCTTTATGTTCTCTTCCCCAATCGGCCATCAATTGCATGCCAACGCATATACCAAGGAACGGGGCGCCTTGGTTAATTACACGTTCACACAGGGCTTCCGTCATTCCGGAAATAGCGTCTAGACCGGCCCGACAATCGGCGAAAGCGCCGACACCTGGCAAGACAACACGGTCCGCCGACGCAACACCGTCGGGGTCGCTGGTCACCGTAACCTTGTCTGCCCTGCCAATATCTTTGGCCGCACGCTCAAACGCTTTGGCTGCCGATCTCAGATTACCTGAGCCATAATCAATGATCGTAATGTTCATAAGCGGCTTTCGATCGCGTTGATTTCACGCGCCAGGTCGAGGTCCCTATCAAGGTAACGCCGCAGCGCATCCTCAGAATTGCGCGCGGAAATCACTGCACTGAGGATAAATCCCTGTCGTTGCAAGGTCCAGGACCGAAGGTCGTGGGCAAGCAACCCGGTCAGAACCGCGACCGCAACCGTCAGAACGGACGGGCTGACGGAATCCGTAAACATACGAGGGCCTAGCCCGTTGGTCACGGCGGTCACGGCGATCAGGCCAAGCGCAACCCACCACATGCGGTTCCATAAGGCCCACAGACCGCCGATCAAGGCGGCGGGCCAGGAAAACCCGTCTTTCAGAATGACGATATCCTGGTCAGGGTTAAGGCCGTGGCGGCGGAGATGAATGGTGAAAGTGCGCATGTTATATATCGCTGTTGACCGTGACGGGCCTAAAGAGAGCCGCCCAAAACCCCTTTGGTGGATGGGATAGCATCAGATTTTCGCGGATCAATTTCAATCGCTTGGCGCAGCGCCCGTGCCAAGGCCTTAAAACAGGACTCAACAATATGGTGGTTATTTTCACCATAAATATTTTCAACATGTAGTGTAATTCCAGCGGCTTGGGCAAAGGCCTGAAACCATTCCTTGAACAACTCCGTATCCATCTCACCTAATTTTGGCTTAGAGAAGTCAACTTTCCAAATAAGGTAGGGTCGGTTTGAAATGTCCATGTTGACCCTGGTCAGGGTTTCATCCATGGGGATGGTGGCGGAGCCATAGCGGGTAATACCCGTCCGGTCTGCTAAGGCAATGCTGAGCGCCTCGCCAATAGCGATGCCGGTATCTTCGGTCGTATGGTGAAAATCAATGTGGAGGTCGCCTTTTACTTTGACGTTAAGGTCAATCAAGCTGTGGCGGGAAAGCTGCTCAAGCATATGATCGAGGAAACCGATTCCTGTGTTGATCACATAGACACCGGTACCATCCAAATCGAGGGATATACTGATCTCGGTTTCGTGTGTTTTGCGTTCAACCTTACCCTGACGCATCCGCTGTGCTCCGTTTGTATTGTAATCGCTCAATCGCGCCCGGGCCTTGTATCAGGAACGCCCGGAAACTACCAGCGTTCGCAGGGACCTTCACAAATCCGAATTTGCCACTATAGTCCCTTGCGTCGGCGGCGACGACGACCCAGATTACCATCTTAATACAGGTTTCGTTCGGAACAAAATCATGACAAGTCAAGGATCAGCGGGCTGGCGCGGGACGACCATTCTCTGCGTGCGCAAAAATAACGAGGTCGTTCTGGCAGGCGACGGTCAGGTCAGCCTGGGCGATACGGTCATCAAAGCCAATGCCCGTAAGGTACGGCGACTGGCGGACGGGTCGGTTATTACCGGGTTCGCCGGTGCGACGGCTGACGCCTTTACACTATTTGAGCGCCTGGAAGGAAAGCTTGAACAGTATCCAGGCCAACTGACACGCGCATGCGTCGAAATGGCCAAGGATTGGCGGACGGATCGCTATCTCCGCCGCCTCGAAGCGATGATGGCCGTGGCTGATAAGGATGTATCTCTTGTCTTGACTGGTACCGGTGATGTGCTGGAGCCCGAAGACGGGTTGATCGGCATCGGTTCCGGTGGGAACTATGCGCTATCTGCGGCCCGCGCCTTGATCGATCAAGACAATATGGACGCCGAAACCATAGCCCGTAAATCAATGTCGGTTGCGGCCAATATTTGTGTTTATACCAATGAAAACATTACGCTAGAGAAATTATGAACCTTTCCAATAGCTTTACCCCGCGTGAAATTGTTTCGGAATTAGACCGCTACATCGTCGGTCAGGACGACGCCAAACGCGCTGTCGCCATCGCCCTGCGTAACCGCTGGCGACGTCAGCAATTGGACGAGGCGATGCGTGAAGAGGTGCTGCCGAAAAATATTCTGATGATTGGCCCAACCGGCGTCGGCAAGACCGAAATTGCTAGGCGTTTGGCCAAGCTGGCGCAGGCGCCTTTTGTTAAGGTCGAGGCGACCAAGTTTACCGAGGTCGGCTATGTCGGGCGCGACGTTGAACAGATGATCCGCGATTTGGTCGAACTGGCCATTCACATGGTGCGCGAACGCCAACGCAAAGACGTGATCGCCAAAGCGGAACTCAACGCCGAAGAACGGGTGCTTGACGCCCTCGTCGGCGAGAAAGCATCGACAGACACCCGTGATAAATTCCGTAAAATGCTGCGCGAAGGGACACTGGCGGATAAGGAAATTGAGGTCGAGGTCAACGACAACTCCGGGTCTGGCATGCCGACGTTTGATGTACCCGGCATGCCTGGATCTCAAGTCGGTATGATTAATCTCAATGATATGCTGGGTAAGGCGTTTGGTCAGCAGACCAAGCCGAAAAAACTAAGTGTGACAGAATCCTATGATCTGCTGATGGCCGATGAAAGTGACAAACTGTTGGACGAAGACAAAATTGTCCGTGAAGCCATTGATTTGGTTGAAAATAACGGCATTGTCTTTATCGACGAGATTGACAAAATCACAGCCCGGTCAGAACGGGTCGGTACCGATGTCAGCCGCGAAGGGGTCCAGCGTGACCTGCTGCCTTTGATCGAGGGCACTACCGTTTCGACCAAACACGGCACGGTAAAAACCGATCATGTTCTGTTCATTGGTTCCGGCGCTTTCCATCTCTCTAAGCCCTCCGACATGCTGCCGGAACTGCAAGGCCGCCTGCCGATCCGGGTTGAGCTGCAAGCCCTGTCGCGTGATGATCTGGTGCGCATCCTGACCGAACCGGAGGCCAGCCTGATCAAACAGTACGTCGCCCTAATGGGGGTCGAAGAGCTAACGCTGGACTTTACCGACGACGCCATTGAGCAAATCGCCGACTTGGCAGCAGAAATCAACCAGGGCGTTGAAAACATCGGTGCACGGCGACTGCATACTGTGCTTGAAAAGCTGCTGGAAGATATCAGCTTTTCTGCCTCGGAACGAACCGGAGAGACCGTTACCATTAGCGCCGAAATGGTGCGCGACAGCCTATCAGGCCTTGCCCAAGACGCTGATTTAAGCAAATTTATCCTATAATTCATACATCAAATTACCGACGCAATATGCTGATTTCACGATTAAATTGCGCCTTTTTAATGTTTTGTATTAACACTGGAAATCAACCTCAGTAAGTCGGCCCCTTAACCGGCGCCTGTTGGCTTTCGATCTCGGCCAAGACCCACTCTATTGTCTGCTCATCCAGCTTATCAATTCTTTCGGCCATGACATTGGCCAGTCGGGTCGCTTTTGGGCTGAGTCCTGCGGTGTCAACGACGACACGCGGGTGGGAAAGCTCTGCCAGACGCTGCAGCTCCTGCGCCTCGTCCCACATCAATTCAAAATAACCGCAAACTTGCTGGACCAGTCCCGATCCCGGACGACCACGATGACCGTGTTCAAGGGCTGAAAAATAGGCTGGTGTCACCCCCAGATCCGCCGACATCTTTTTTAGTGACAATGACCGCAAAGACCGATAACGCCGAACCTGTTCACCAAATGGCGTCATCGCTTCCTCCTGATCAAGACATAAAGCGCCCCTTCACCGCCGTGCTGTCGGGCCGCGTAATCAAAGCCTTTAATCCATCCGCTTATCGGCGCCTGATTTAACCATTTTGGTACAGCGCGGCGCAAAACACCGACCTCCCCCCTTAGGGTTAATCCCTTGCCTGTAATCACAAGCACGCTCCCTCGACCGTCGAAATACGCCGCTTCAATAAAATTAAGCAAGGCGTGGTGCGCTTGTGCTTGGGTCATGCCATGTAGGTCAAGACGGCCCTCCGTTTTTACCTTTCCCCGGCGCATCCTCGACTGAGTTTTACGGTCTAATCCGGGGGCTTTACCGTGCTCAAAAGCAGGTAACGTTGACGAGCTAGAGCCTATCTTCAGTGCGCTAAGGTCAAACGGTTTACGCTGTATGCTTAATGTTGGCCCTTTAGGCTTTTTGTTTGCACTTGTTGTGTTTGCCGCCGATCTTAAGTTCAGTGGCGTGACGTCTTTTACAACCTCATGCCAGAGCGCCGCCTCATCTGCCGCCGTTGGCCGATGAGCGCCATCACCAGGGCGATGAGAGTCGCCTCGTCCGAGGCGTTTACGCGAGCCCATCGTCGACAATAATAATATGGAGGCGCTGCGGCCCATGGGCACCAAGCAACAGGGTTTGCTCAATATCAGCGCTTCGCGAGGGACCCGTTATAAAATTAAGGGTTCGGGGCATGTAGTCTATTGGGGCTTGGCCTTTTCCAGATTGGGCGCGTAAATTTTTAAATACATCTTCGTAATTTCCGTAGATCTTATCGGCTTCGACAATCGCAACATTGGTCAAGGGAAGAAAGTTTAAGGCTGTTGGGCTACCCGGCCCAGAGCATACAACCAGGGTTCCGGTCTCGGCGACACCGGCAAATGCCACCGTAACACCGACGCCATCGCTGCCGATAACAGGTCCGGTTTCGACGTCCAGTAGCGTCTCGGACCACGGCAAGTTTTTAAGCTTTTCTGTTGATCTTATTTTTGGCTGAAGGTTTGCCGCCTTTAAAAACCTGGCAATTTCTTGTGGCACCTGATTGATGTGCTTGAGGCGAACAACACTGGCATCGACTTTTTCTGCCTCTTCAGCAAATAAGCTTATTCTTGCTTCTTTATCTACAGACCCGCGTTTTGGGATAAGATTAGGCGAATGATCATGGAGTCTTGAGCGCGCAACATCAGAATCCGTTTTTGCTAGGCCGCCTTTTTTGGCGGCGCGAACCCGATCCAAAATGTATTGGCGTGAACTCGACATGTTCAGCCTCCGTGTTCTTTGTACAGATCCATAAAAGTCTTACCCGCCGGTGCTGGGAAATCTCGCTTCGACGTCCACCCCCCGGCCAGCGGTAACCATGAAATACGGCCCGTCTTTTTACCTATCGCCCCCAAGGTAGCAATGATTTGGCGGTTTACAAACCGGTAAAGCATCGGTTTTTTGGCCACCCAAGCCCACAGTGACAAAATCAGTCTCGCCGACGGCGATGACTGTTTTCGCTCAAATTGACGCTTTCGCCAGGCCCGCAACATTCGGGGCAGGGGGATACGCATGGGGCACACACTTTCGCATTTTCCGCACAATGTCGATGCGTTGGGTAGATGCGATGCCTCGTTCATCCCAATTAAACCAGGGATCAAGACGGCACCCATCGGACCCGAATAGACCCAACCGTAAGCGTGGCCGCCAATCGACTTATAAACCGGGCAATGGTTAAGACACGCACCACAACGAATGCAGCGCAACATCTCCTGAAATTCCGTGCCCAGCAAGTCGGTGCGCCCGTTATCAAGCAGAACCACGTGGTATTCTTCTGGGCCATCCGGGTCTTCGAGACGCTTGGGGCCGGAACAAAAGGTGGTGTAAACCGACATTTCCTGCCCGGTCGCCGAGCGCGCCAGGACACGAAGAACCGTTGCTGCGTCCTCCAGTGTCGGCACGATTTTTTCGAGGCTAGCAATAACAATATGGACGCGCGGCAAAGAATACGTCAGATCTGCATTGCCTTCGTTGGTCACCAGCACATTCGAGCCGGTTTCGGCAACAAGCATGTTGGCACCGGTCAGGCCGACGTCGGCGGCAATGAATTTTTGACGAAGCTTTTCCCTGGCCTCTTCCAATAACGCCCGAGGCTCCTCAAGCGGGCGGTCGGCTGGCAAGTCCGTGTGGGCCCCTAAAAAGGTTTCGGCAACCTGCTCCTTGGACAGATGAATTGCCGGCGCGATAATGTGGCTGGGCGGCTCCTTGCGCAGCTGAATGATATATTCGCCAAGGTCGGTCTCGATTGGCTCAATGCCATTCTTTTCGAGAAAATCATTGATGGCGATTTCCTCGCCAATCATTGATTTTGATTTTGTCACCGTTTTGGCATTGGCGTTGCGGCAAATATCAAGAATAGCCTGACACGCCTCTTCAGAATCCTTGGCCCAATGTACCTGCCCACCCCAATCGCTTACCCGGGCTTCAAATTGCTGCAAATAGAAATCAAGGTTGGCCAGGGAATGGTTTTTGATGTCGCGGGCCTGGTCTCGCAGGTCTTCAAATTCTGGCAGTCGGTCCGCCGCTTGCCGACGCTTGACTGGAAACCCACGGGTTAATTTACCAAGAGCAGCCTGCAAGGTCGCATCGGCGAGAGCTTCACGGGTATTGTCATGAAAGGCACGGGAGGTCGGTTCCAACGTTAGTGCCCCCCAGAATCAGGGTCACCGATTGCCGGGCCATCGGTCATATCGGCTAAAACTTCCGCCACATGGCGAACCTCAACATCTTCTTTTCGGCGACTTAATCGCCCGGCAATATTCATCAGGCAACCGAGATCACCGCCCAGAAGCACGTCCGCTTGTGTCGCCAGAATGTCATTGACCTTGTCATCGACCATGCTTTCAGAAATGTCGGGATATTTGACACAGAACAATCCACCAAACCCGCAACAGGTCTCGGCTTGTTCGCCTTCGCGCAATTCAAGACCTGGAATTTTGCCAATCAGGTTTCGTGGCTGATCCTTAATTGCCATCTCACGCAAACCGGAACACCCATCGTGGTAGGTGGTTGTTCGTTGAAATTCGGTGTTAAATTTTTCAAACTTGATGATGTCATGCAGGAACGACGTCAGCTCAAATGTTCTCTCGGCAAGGGCTTTTGCCCGCCCGGACCAAACGACGTCTTCTGCCAGTATCTCCGGGTAATGATGTTTGATCGTCCCGGCGCAGGAGCCAGAAGGCACAACAACGTAGTCGAAATTTTCAAACGCGGCGATCACCTGCTTGGCGATGTCAGCAGCATCAAGATTATCTCCTGAATTGTAGGCGGGCTGACCACAGCATGTTTGCGAGTCCGGAACGCTAACGTCACAGCCTGCCGCCGTCAGTAATTTGATCGCGGCAAAACCTACGCTCGGTCGCATCAGGTCAACCAGACAGGTTACAAACAGGCCGACACGCGGTGAGGCGCTTGATAAGGGTTGATCTGACATCGCCCAAGAATGAAACTTTATGGGTGCGAAGGCAAGGCCTGGACGACTACGGGGTTGCGGTTTTAAGCACCTTAGGCAACAACAAAAAATAGGTGCCGGCCTCTTTCATTATACCGGCTTTGGTCGAGGCGTAGCGCCCAAAGCCCCAGAACAAATCGCCGCGTACGGGCCCTTTGATGGCCGATCCCGTATCCTGCGCAAGGACAAGACGCCGAAGCGGCTTTTTCGGCTTACTGCCCGGGTCGGTCGTCACCAGCCACAAGGGGATTCCATAGGGAATGTATTTGGGATCAACTGCCAAACTGCGCCCGGGGCTTAAGGCAACGCCTTCGGCGCCAACAGGGCCGGGGGATTTGGACACACGAAAGAAAATATATGATTTGTTTTTCTGGCGAAGGGCATTAGCGCCGACCGGGTTGGCTTCCATCCAGTCACGGATCGCAGGCATGCTAACGTCGTCCAAATTCATGATGCCCGCCGCCACCAGTTCCCGACCGACGGCGGTGTAGCGATGGCCATTGCGCCCGGCGTAGGCCAGACGGATAGAGGTGCCATCCGGTAAGTTTACCCGGCCAGACCCTTGAATATGAAGAAAGAAGGCGTCAACCGGACTGTCAGTCCAGAGAATCTCCAGCTGGCGACCCCGTAATGCACCCCCATCGATTTCACCACGGGTATAATAGGGAATAAATTTTCCCTTTTCGACACGCCCGGCAATTTTGCCGCCGCCCCATTTGTCGTCAAACAGGTCCAAATCTGCCGACACAATATCTTTGGGTCGGGACAATATGGGATAACGATAGCGATCATCGGAATGAAAGGCACCGTTCAGTTCGGCTTCGTAATAACCTGTAAACAACCCTGGTCTCGCCCATTTTGAGTCGACGGAATAGGCTTGGAACCGGGATTCGAAAAAATACTGGGCTTCAGCGGTATTACCCGGTCGTATCATCCGCGCCGATTGGCAAAGCGCTAACCAGTCCTCAACCCGTCCCATTTCTCGAAGGGTCCCCATCCGGCGGGTTTTTGGCAATTTCTCTATTTTACCGCAACTCTTGAGAAATGCCGGAAGGGCCTCACTATGAGCATCGGCTTTCCAGCCAGGCAGGTCATCAAACCCGACCGGGCCCAAGGCAAAGACGGGTTCTGAAGGGCCTGTTTGTTGGTCAGCAGGTGGTCCCGGAAGGGTCGAAAAATCAGCACAGGCGGCCAAGGCCAGCATACTGCACACCAGAACAAACCGGCTGTATCGGCTGGGTCGCCGAATATTCGGCAAAGCCCTAATCAAGGCTCCGCGTCGCAACCAGGGACCAGTTGGGGTTTCTGGATTTGGTATCATGGGCAAAGGTCCAGAAATCAGTAACAGAAGTTACCGCGTTCGGGCTTCCGTCGACGACGTCGCCGTTTTCGTCGCGGATGAGATTAATCTGATCGGTTACAAACTTAACCGTAATATGGGCGACCCGACCCTCAAGGTAGGCCTCCATTATGTCTGCCGCTTGGATGCCAACCAAGGTATCTTCCATAACATGGCCCGCCTGTTCGCGGTCCTGGATGACTTTGGCAAAATTTGAATACACATCATTGCTGAGCAACTGCTTTAGTGTCTCGGTGTCTCCGGACGCATAAGCATTCAATATCATTTCGAAGGCGACCCGCGCACCAACAAGAAAGTCCTCGCCATTAAAGGACGGTTCAAGAGAGCGAATATCACGGACCCCACGCGCCAAGTCATCCGTTGCCCAGCTCTCTTGATCATCCAGTGATGCGTCAGTCGCGGCGTTGTCATTGACAGAGCCGGGCTCGTTACGATCCGCGAGCTGTATCACGTTGCCGTCAGCGGGGTCCTCTGGCCGGTCACGCTTCATCATGCCCTCAAGGCCGTTTTCGTCGCCGTCGCGTCGACCGAGAACACCGCGCAAACGCAGCACCAAAAAGATCGCAATCATGGCGAAAAAGATGATGTCGATAAATTGAAATCCGTTGCCCATATCGGTAGGAAATTCTAAAAAACGGGAAGGCCGGGTTCGTGGACCAGTCCGGCACCCCTAGATTAAATAAAATGTTGGTCCATATATCAAATTAGAGACTTAAAGCGCTCAGGTCTACAAACCATTGCGTTGAAACCAATGTTTATGGTCCAGAACGCCTCTGTTGTGTTAGACAGATAGGCGGATCAATCGGAAAGGGCAAGTATGGGACTGCTTATTTTGATCGCCATGATCGGCATCCCGTTTGCCGAAATCGCGGTTTTTATCGAAGTTGGGCAAAAAATTGGTCTCGGTGTTACCTTGGTTATCGTTATTGCAACAGCGTTCATGGGCACCGCCCTGTTAAGGCACCAAGGCTTTTCCGTCTTAACCAAGGCTCAGACCAGTCTTCGGGAAAACCGGTTCCCGTTAAACGAGTTGTTTGATGGTCTGTGCCTATTATTTGCCGGTGCACTCTTGCTAACGCCCGGGTTTGTTACTGATAGTCTCGGGTTTTTACTGTTTGTCCCTCCCTTTCGATCACTGGTGCGCGCCTGGGCCACCAAATCCCTGGCACGCCGCGGGCATTTTAGTGCGACATCGTCCGCCTCACCCGACGGCCCGATGGGTGAAGCGGGGCCAACAATCATTAATGGCGATTTCACAGACATCACGAGCAACGGTCAGCCCGACGCACCGAACAGTGATCGGCGCCCGGAATTGCCGCCAAAATAGAGTCAATCCTGGAGAAACTGTTGTTCCTGCCGCTAGGACGTGATAGCCACGGGGCGCTATTAAATTTGGAGAGTAAACATGGCGGAAACACCCGAAGACATTAATGAAACAGATGGCGCGGCGGCCGAGCAGACCATCCCGTTAGTAATCAATGCCCAGTACATCAAAGACCTGTCTTTCGAGGCACCGTCAGCGCCCGGCATCTTCCAGATGATGCAATCGCAACAGCCGGATATTAATGTCAACATCAACGTCGACACCAATAAGTTTGAGGAAAACGTCTTTGAGGTGATCTTGACCATGGCGGCAACGGCCACCGTTGGCGAGGACACGGCGTTTATTATTGAACTGGAGTTTGCCGGGGTGTTCACCCTGAACTGCCCACCGGAACACCTTCAGCCTCTGATCTTCATTGAGTGCCCACGTCTGCTGTTCCCCTTTGCCCGAAGCACGTTGGCGCAAGTGACGCGGGATGCCGGTTTCCCACCCTTAATGGTTGGACCTGTCGATTTTGTTGTTATGTTCCAGCGGGAAATGGAAGCTCGAGCGGCAGCAGAAGCCCAGGAAGACGCTAACGGCAGTGCCGAATAAAGCGATCAAAAACAGGTCGCTTGATTAGCCTGCGTCTTCGTTTTCCAATCGCCATAGTGGCGCATCGAAAGTTTCGATAAAAGCCTGGTGCGCCTCTTCCTCCTGCGGACTGGGCGCATGGGGTCGGGGTTGGCGCAGTGGGGTGTTCGACGCAGTTTTTTGTGCCGCGTTGCGACTGCCACGCCCCGCCAACTCCAATCCCCGCTGGCGTCCGCCAGACAGTTCCAGGTAAACATCCGCGAGCAGCCGCGCGTCCAGTAATGCGCCATGCAATTCGCGATTTGAGTTATCAATTTGAAAGCGCTTACAGAGGGCATCTAGGTTCGCCGGTGCGCCCGGGAACTTTTTTCTAGCCATTCTGACCGTGTCGATACTGCGCGCCATATCAAGCTTACCCAGTTTGATTTTGGCGAGCTCGGCATTGAGAAACCCCATATCGAACTCAGCATTGTGAATAACCAGAGGCGACTCTCCGATAAAGGTCAGGAAGGCTTCGGCGATATCGGAAAACACCGGCTGGTCACGTAAAAATTCCGCTGACAGGCCATGTACGCGGAACGCCTCGTCCGGCATATCGCGTTCTGGGTTGATATATTGATGAAAGGTCTCATTGGTGGCGACGTGGTTGACCAGTTCGACACACCCGATCTCAACAATTCGGTGGCCAGATTTAGGGTCAAGGCCGGTGGTTTCGGTATCAAGAACGATCTCACGCATTGGGGTTCCTATCGAGGTCAGGGCATGTCTTGGATGCCGGTGATTTCACAATTAGATTTGGGTTGAACGGGGTGGCCAATGACGACCTCGCCAAGTTCTGGTTTCTTCAATAATTTTACGAATTGAGATGAAGCTCTCAAGTCGTCCACCGCCGGTTTGAACGACAAAGTCTGATCGTCGGCATTTCTCACGATCCGGTAATTGCTTTGCTAAAATTGCCGCAAATTTTTGGTCTGTCATACCGGGCCTGGATAGAACCCGGGCCCGTTGGACAAAATCCGGCGCGCTAACGCTGACAACGCCATCACATTGCCGATCACCGCCCGTTTCAAATAACAACGGCACATCCAAGACCACCAAAGGACATCGTCGGCGTGCCGCGTTGCCGAGAAATTTCAGTTTATGCTGGCGGACAAGAGGGTGAAGAATAGCTTCAAGGCACGAGAGCTCCTGCGGGGAGGAAAACACCCTATCACCCAATCGCGTTCGGTTGATCTTACCGTCTTCGAAAGTTTCTGGGAATTGACCAATGATTTTATCGAAAGCCCGGCCGCCTGGGGCCATTAAATCATGGACGGCCTGATCGGCGTCATGGACCGGAATACCAAGTCGGCAAAAATTTTGCGCCGCAACGGTTTTACCCATGCCAATTGATCCGGTGAGACCAAGGATAATCATCGCCTTAACCGTCCATCCCTTTGAGGATATGGTGACGCAGTTCGTCCGTAACATCCGGTAAAACACCAAACCATTTTTCAAACCCGGCGCATGCCTGGTGAAGCAACATGCCAAGCCCATCAACGGTCGGGTTACCGCGCTCTCGCGCGCTTTTCAGCAAATCGGTTTGCAGTGGCGCATAAACGATATCATTGACCAATGCCGCCTTGGGCAAGGCATCAAGGCAAATATCAAGCGGCGGTTTGCCATCCATACCAAGAGACGTCGTATTGACCAAAAGGTGTGCACCATCAAGCGCCTCATCAATTTCTGAAAAATCAAAAACCGTGATCGCACTTGGTAATGGTCCAGCTTGGAAGCCGGCTAGAGATTCAGCCAGGGTTTCAGCCCGTTCACGGGTCCGATTGACCAATTTGAGATCCACAACACCAGCATCAAGCAAGCCGCAAATGACCGCCCGTGCGGCACCGCCAGCTCCCAAAACAACTGCAGGGCCAACGTCGGGTTTAAATGTTGGATACCCCTGACGTAAGTTTTCAATGAACCCAATAGCGTCGGTATTATATCCCATGAGGTCGCCGTCATCGGTGATAACAACGGTATTTACGGCGCCAATACGCTGTGCCGTGGGATCAACCCGTTCAACAAGCTTTAACGCCAATTCCTTGTGAGGGACGGTAATATTGACCCCTGCAAAACCGAGTGTCGGCAAAGCGCGAAAGGCCGTTTCAAAATTTTCCGGATGCACGGACAACGGCACATAAGCACCATCAATCTCATACCTGTCCAACCAGTAGCCATGCAAACGCGGGGATTGAGAATGTTGAATGGGCCAGCCCATGACGCCGGCTAATCTGGCTTTGCCTGAAATCATCGTCACCCTATTAGAACTCGATTAAAGTTTGGTCACGCAAAAACCCTAATAAGGGCAGTAAGGGTAGCCCAAGAATAGTAAAATAGTCGCCCTCAATCGCATTGAACAACTGCACACCTTGTGCTTCAAGCAGGTATGCACCAACTGATCCGAGAATACGCTCCCCTGATTGATGGAGATAGGTGTCCAAAAATTCATCGCTAAAGGCGCGCATTTCAAGCGTTGCAATCGCTGTATGGGTCCACACTGTCTCGCCCGCTCGGACTATCACCAAGCCATTAACAAGACGGTGACGTTTACCCCTCAGTTGGCTGAGATGTTGACGCGCCGCCAGTAAATTTTCCGGCTTATCAAACCATTGCCCGTCACAATCTAGTATTTGGTCCGCACCAAGGACAAATTTATCAGGATGGAGTGTGCCAACCTTCATCGCCTTGGCGGCCGCGAGACGAAGAACGGTTTGCTCGACACTTAAATGGTTTGTCCTAGCCTCTTGTTTTAAATGATCTTCATCAACTTCGGCTGCTTCCTGCACGTGAGGAATTCCAGCGTTCTTAAGGATCATACGCCGCGACAAAGAGGCCGACGCAAGTACAAAATCAGGCTCGGATGTCAGGAGTTTAACTCCTGATGATCTTGATAGATTTGGATAACCGTTGCTGCCGTTTCCTCGATAGATTTTCGACTGACATTTATCACGTTCCAATCATTTTTTGCATAAAGCCGGCGGGCATCAGAGATTTCTTTCGTAACCGTTTCCAAATCGACATAATCAGTATTTTCATCCTGATCGAGCATTTTCAAACGTTGCCGGCGAATTTCAACCAAACGTTTAGGGTCTTTGGTTAAACCAATAACCAACGGCGACGTAACTTCAAATACTTCTTTCGGAATTGGACATCCGGGGACAATCGGAATGTTAGCTGTTTTAATACCGCGGTTGGCAAGATAAATGCTTGTTGGCGTTTTTGATGTTCTTGAAACCCCCATCAAAACCACATCAGCATCATCCAAATCCCAAGTTGATTGACCGTCATCATGCGCCAACGCAAATTGCATCGCTTCGATGCGCGAAAAATATTCGGCGTCCATGACATGTTGGCTACCGGGACGGGCTAACGTTTGCGCATTAAGATAGGTACCAAGGGCGGAAATAATCGGATCAAGAATTGAAATACAAGGGACTTGTAATCGACGACAGCCTTCCTCCAACAATTCACAATGGGTTTGATTAACGAAAGTATACAAAACAAAACCTGGATGTTCACCAATCGCGGTTATGACCTTTTTGAGTTGATCGGTTGAACGCACCAATGTCCATACATGTTCAATTGGCTCGATTTTGGAAAATTGTACTAACGATGCACGGGAAACATGATCGACGGTTTCCCCAGTAGAATCAGAAACGAGATGAATATGGAATTTTTTCATGTACCGGCTGACCTTAAATCTGACGTTTGTATAGATTGTGGATAAATAGCTTATTATCCAGATAGGCTGTTTTGATACCCGATCACTTGTTTATCATTCCTATACCTACACACCATCGAAAAAGGCTTTTGGTGATTATGTAAAACCATAAAATCAGACCTTATATTAAAAAGTTATCCTCTTAACTCTCCTGATTAGAAACGATGATTATCGGCAGTAATTTTATTGTCTACTGTGGCTTTTTTCAAATTCTCAACATACAACTCACATCAATCTTCACTAAGTTTGTCATGGCGCTTGAGATTGTGGATTAATCTAGGGATAAACATTAATACCCATAATTCACCGCACTACTACTACTACTATCTTATTATCTATATATTTATCTATTTATATAGGGTTTGGGATAACACTCAGGATTGGATTTAAAAACAAATGAAACCGGGCGAAAAAAGAAAATTAGTTCGAGTGTTAAATGGAGAGGTGGTGTCGCCGCCGCCATTTTGGTTTATGCGCCAAGCCGGGCGCTATCTTCCTGAATATCGTAAGGTTCGCGAGACAGCCAAAAATTTTCTCGATTTTTGTTATACCCCTGACCTTGCCGTTGAGGTTACTTTACAGCCGTTGCGGCGTCTTCATGCTGATGCGGCGATTATGTTTTCCGATATTTTGGTAATCCCGGATGCTTTGGGTCAGGACGTCGCCTTCAAGGAAGGAGAGGGTCCGGTACTGCAGCCAGTTCGGTCTCTAGAAGACCTGTCAGTACTGAATAAAGATCGATTACATGAACATCTCGCTCCGGTTTATGAAATTTTGACGCGGTTGCGCCAGGAAATACCGGATGAAACAACTTTGATCGGATTTGCCGGTGCGCCATGGACGATTGCGATTTACATGGTTGAAGGCCGTGGCGGGACGGAATGTGGTCGGGCGAGAACTTGGGCCTATGAAGATCCTGATGGGTTTGGGCTATTGATTAATTTGTTGGTTGAGACAATCAGTGAATATTTGATCAAGCAAATCGAAGCTGGTGCTGAGGTTATTCAGTTGTTTGACAGTTGGGCTGGGGTCCTGTCCGAAACTCAATTCCGCCGATGGGTGATCGAGCCAAACCGCCAAATCGTTGAACGGGTTAAAGCGGTTTATCCTGATGTACCGATTATTGGCTTTCCGCGTAACGCAGGTGTGCTCTATCGAGATTTTGTTGAGCAGACTGGGGTTGACGGTGTCAGTTTTGATCACACCATGCCGCTGGCGTGGGTAAAAGAGCATATACAGCCGTTGTGTGCGGTTCAGGGAAATCTTGATAATCACGCGCTGATTGTCGGCGGCCAGATGTTGGAAGATAGCGTCATCAAGCTATTGAAGATGTTTTCAGATGGGCCATTTGTATTTAATCTTGGCCATGGCATTCTGCCGTCGACGCCACCTGAAAATGTTGAACGTGTGGCGGAAATAATTCGTAACTGGCAACCGTAGGGCGGGGCTTTTATGGCTAAGCGGATTGCAGTGGTTTTGTTTAATCTGGGCGGTCCTGATGACCTCGATGCCGTTCAGCCGTTTTTATTTAATTTGTTCAATGATCCGGCAATCATTGATCTGCCAAACCCGTTTCGTTGGTTGCTGGCGCGTTTTATCTCCTTTCGACGGGCACCGGTCGCCAAAAAAATTTACAGCCATCTGGGGGGAAAGTCCCCTTTGCTAGAGCTAACTGGTCATCAGGCTAAAGCGTTGGAAAATGTGCTTGGCGATGTTGGTGACGTTAAATGTTTTATCGCCATGCGATATTGGCATCCGATGACGGTTCAAGCCGCTGAAGAAGTCGCACAATTTGCGCCGGATGAAATTGTTTTGCTTCCGCTGTATCCGCAGTTTTCGACGACGACGACGGGGTCGTCATTGACCGAATGGTCTCGGGCGGCTGAAGTTGTCGGACTGTCGGTGCCTACAAAGGCAATATGTTGTTATTTTGATGATGATCAATGGATCGATGCGCAGGTGGATGGCATCAAGGGTGTGTTGGCTGAAATCGATGTAAATGAGACGGTGCGGATATTATTTTCGGCCCATGGTTTACCAAAAAAAATTGTTGATCGTGGTGACCCCTATCAGCGTCATGTGGAAGGTACTGTTAGTGGTATTGTCAAAGAATTGGCGCCTGATCAGGATTGGGCGATCTGTTATCAAAGCCGGGTTGGTCGGTTGGAATGGATCGGGCCATCAACGGAAAATGAACTTGAGAGAGCTGCAGATGATGGGGTGCAAGTGATTGTTGTGCCGGTGGCGTTTGTTTCTGAGCATTCAGAAACCTTGGTTGAGTTGGATATTGAATATCGGGAGTTAGCTGAAAAATTAGGGATTTCCGGCTATCACCGAGTTCCAGCAGTCGGCGTGAATGAAAAGTTCATTTCTGGGCTTTCACAATTGGTCAAAAGAGCACTTAATCAGAATAATACCATGTGTTCTGGGACAAAGGATGGTCAGCGGCGCTGTGAAACGGCTTTATCTAAGTGCCCACTGCAGGTTTAAAGGGAGACAGAGCGTGGAAGATTATTATCAAACTTTTAAAGCGCTACATATGATCAGCATAATCGCGTGGATGGCAGGGTTATTGTATTTACCACGTTTGTTTGTTTATCATTGTACGGTTAAAGCAGGCTCCGAAGCTTCTGAAACATTCAAGATAATGGAACGTCGATTGTTGTGGGCGATTATGCATCCGGCGATGGTCGTGTCCTATATATTTGGTGTTTTGATGCTGATTGAATTGGGCGGCGAGGCCTGGGAGTTGGGCTGGATGCAAGTAAAAATAGCCTGCATTATCGCACTGACGATCATTCATTTTCAGATGGGCGTGTGGCGTAAGGATTTTGAACGCGATCAAAACGTCAGAAGCGAAAAATTCTTTCGCATTATGAACGAAGTGCCGACGATATTGATGATTTTAATTGTATTCATGGTTATACTGCAGCCTTTCTGATGCGCTATGACGGTATGAATTTGAAATCTTCATTTGACACGCGGTTACGGTTTGAGTAAGTGTCTCGGTTATTAGATCAACTTCAGCGCCTTGGGCGCATCCCCTTTCTATCAACAGTGATTTTCGAGCCTCACGCTTGAGCCCTATCCGTAAGTTAACTTACCCGTCGGTGCACTGTTCTCCCTACTGTTATCTCGACATAATCACCACTTTGCTAAACCGGGAAATCGGCCATGAATCTCAAAGACCTAAAAGCTAAAACACCCCCTGAACTGCTATCCTATGCAGAAGAACTGGGTATTGAAAACGCCAGTACGCTGCGCAAACAGGACATCATGTTTGCGATACTGAAACACCTTGCCGAAGACGATGTGGCAATTTTCGGCGAAGGGGTTCTTGAGGCACTTCAAGACGGGTTTGGGTTCCTCCGTAGCCCGGAAGCTAACTATTTACCGGGCCCTGATGATATTTATGTTTCACCCAGCCAGATCAGGCGGTTTGGCCTGCGTACTGGGGATACCGTTGAGGGACAAATCAGGTCACCAAAAGACGGTGAACGCTATTTCGCCCTATTGAAAATCAATAAGGTCAATTTTGCCGACCCTGGCGATGTGCGCCACCGTATTAACTTTGATAACCTGACGCCGCTTTACCCGGATGAGCGCCTGAAGATGGAAATCAATGATCCTGAGCTCAAGGACAAAACGTCTCGGGTGATCGATTTGATTGCCCCCATCGGTAAGGGACAGCGCGCCTTGATTGTTGCACCGCCACGGACCGGTAAAACGGTGATGTTGCAGAATGTTGCGCAAGCCATCGCCACCAATCACCCGGAATGTTATTTGATTGTATTGCTGATCGATGAGCGCCCTGAAGAAGTCACCGATATGTCGCGGTCGGTGCAGGGAGAAGTGATTAGTTCAACCTTTGATGAACCAGCGACCCGTCATGTTCAGGTGACCGAAATGGTTATCCAAAAAGCCAAACGTTTGGTTGAACATAAACGTGATGTGGTCATCCTGCTCGATTCGATTACCCGGTTGGCGCGCGCCTATAACACGGTTGTGCCATCATCGGGTAAGGTGTTGACGGGTGGTGTTGATGCCAATGCCTTGCAACGGCCAAAGCGGTTTTTTGGGGCGGCGCGTAATATTGAAGAAGGCGGTTCATTGACAATCATTTCGACCGCCCTGATTGATACGGGCTCGCGTATGGACGAAGTCATCTTTGAAGAGTTCAAAGGGACTGGCAACTCGGAAATCATTCTTGATCGCAAACTGTCTGATAAACGAACGTGGCCAGCGATTGACATTACCAAGTCGGGGACACGGAAAGAAGAGCTGTTGGTCGATAAGGCAACCCTATCGAAAATGTGGGTCCTTCGGCGTATTCTTATGCCCATGGGAATTACCGATGCCATGGATTTCCTGTTGGATAAGCTCAAGCACGCCAAGAACAATGACGACTTCTTCGATTCCATGAACAGTTAAATATGAACAATTAAAAAAGGGCGGGGAAATTCCCCGCCCTTTTGCTATCTGGCTCTGCCGTTTTGAAGGCGATTCAGATGGTTTTTTATCAACCACTCGAATCGACCTAACGATTTCAGTCAGGTTTGGGCAATCAGGGCATCAGGATGGTTGACCCCGTGGTTTTGCGGTTCTCCAAATCCTGGTGGGCTTGAGCCGCATCTGAAAGTCCGTAGGTTTGGCCGATATTGATTTTTACGTGGCCCTTGGTAACAACATCGAAAAGTTCATTGGCACCATTTTCCAACAGTTCCCGGGTGGCAGTGTGGGTCGCCAGTGTTGGCCGGGTCATGTACAACGAGCCTTTGGCCGCGAGGACTCCGGGGTTGAAATCAGTGATCGGACCTGAGGCGTTGCCGAAGCAGGCCAAAACGCCAAATGGTTTTAAAGAGTCGAGCGAGCTTTCGAGGGTCGCCTGGCCAATCGAGTCATAGGAAACAGCAACACCCTCCCCATCGGTAATATCTTTGACCCGATCCGGTACGTTTTCATCACGATAGAGGATGGTGTGATCGCAGCCATTGGCCTTGGCGAGTGTGGCCTTTTCTTCCGAACCGACGCAGCCGATGACGGTGGCACCAAGGTGCTTGGCCCACTGGCTGAGGATAAGGCCAACACCACCGGCGGCGGCGTACACCAAAATATTATCACCCGGCTGGACGGCGTAAGTGCGACGAATCAGGTATTGTGCAGTCATGCCTTTCAACATCATTGCGGCGGCTTCGACATCAGAAATGCCATCTGGAATTTTGACGACGCGAGCGGCCGGAATAAGCCGGGATTCTGAGTAGGCCCCTGGGTTCATCGGATAGGCAACACGCTCACCGACGCTAAAAGTCGAAACGCCCTCACCGACCGCTTCGATGATGCCACTGCCTTCCATGCCGAGGGTGAATGGAAATTCAGCCAGGGGATAGAGGCCGGAGCGCATATAGACATCTATAAAGTTAAGGCCGATGGCGGCGTGGCGAATTTTAACCTCACCTGCGGCGGGATCGCCGATGTTGACGTCTTCCCATTTGAGGGCGTCGGCACCGCCGTGTTGGTGGATTCGAATGGCCTTGCTCATGATTGTCTCCCGTTCGTACATGGAATGAATGTTACGAAATATAGTGGGGACTTGTCTGGGCGTCTACAAGCCCCGGCCTGGAACAAGACTGTTGAAAATAAGGATTATTTGGCACGGCCGCCTAGGCGAACAGATCCGGGGCTGGCCTATGCGCGCCCTCTAACGTCAGCAACTGGATTTTGGTCTCAACACCTGCGCCGCCGGAAAACCCGGTCATTTTGCCGTCGGCACCGACAACACGATGGCACGGTAGAATAATCGGGATGGGGTTGGCGCCGCAGGCCCCACCGACGGCGCGCGGGCTGGATGAAAGTGTGTTGGACAGGTCGCCATAGGTGTGGACCTGACCGTAAGGGATGCGGGCCAGTTCGAACCAGACGGTGCGTTGATACTCGGTCCCTGATGGATCTAGGGGTAGATCGAAGGTCTCAAGCGTGCCATCAAAATAGGCGTTCAGTTGGGCTGCGGCTTCTTGCAGAAGTGGTGACCCAGGGGCCTTAGGCCCCCTGCCCCATTCAACCACAGTGATCGCCTGGTCGTCAGCAAACAGTGTCAAGGAACCGACGGGGCTAGGTAGGCTTTGGGCATAAAAGGACATGGCGGTCAGGACAACGCTTTCAAGGCACTCGCGAGGTCTTCGCATGAGGTAACCGGCAGACCACAGGTGGCGCCGACACACACGTAGACAGTGCACCTTCCGTTGACGGCGGCCTTGCCATGGGCGGGGTGATTGGTGGGTAAATCCGCTTGGTCGGTGATGTGGCTGAGGATGATGTTGCGTGCGGGTGATTTAAGGGCGGTTCGGCGTAGTAAGTTTGCCTGTTCGATGTTGTGGGGGTCGCCAGGGTCGCCGGGGTCGACAATGACAACCTGTACCGCTCGGGTCAGGATATCATAGCCGGACAATAAGGTTAGACTGTAAAAGGCGGCTCTGGGGTCGGTTGGGGTCATCGCCTGGATCAAAGCATCGGCGCGTTGCTGATAGGTGATATCACCGGTTAGATAAAACAGGCGGGCCAAGACCTCCAGCATGGTGCCATTGCCCGGCGGAACGGCGTTGTCCTGGCAGGTCTTGGGCCGGGCGATGACATCGGTGGTGTCGTCGGCGCTGAGAAAATACCCGCCCTTGTCGGCATCCCAATAGTGGCGGTTTAGGATATCGACCCAGTCGCGGGCGTGTTGGAGGTAGTTTGGCTCACCTGTGGCCTGATTTAGAAACAATGCCGCCCGGCTGATGTTGGCATAGTCATCAAGGGTCGCGGGGTGGCGGGCCGACCCCGCACACCAGGAATGTAACAGACGACCGTCTGCGGCAACGTGATCGCGGATAAAGGCGTAGGCGGCGGTCGCAGCGGTCAGCCAAGCGGGTTGGTCAAACCGGATTGAGGCCTGGACCAGTGCGGCGATCATCATACCGTTCCAGTCGGTGAGAATTTTGTCATCACGCTGGGGCCAGACCCGTTGCTCGCGGACGGACAAAAGGTTCTGTCGAGCGTTTAGTAAGATCGTCTCTTGCGCTTGGTCCATTAGACCCAGATTGGCGGAGCGGTTGAGGATATTTTTGCCCTCCCAGTTGCCATAGGCGGAGACGTCGTAGGCGTCCTTGAACGTTTTGGCCGCAGGACCAAGCAGGTTATCGACTTCGGATTCGGACCAGACATAGAACAGGCCCTCCTCGCCTTCGCTATCGGCATCATAGGCGCTGGCGAAGGCTTGCGGCCCGTCTCGGCCGTTGTCCGGGCCATTGAGCATGTCGCGCAGAGCCCAGGCAATGGTTTCGGCAATACGGGTTTGATAGAGCACCGAACCGGTGACTTTGTGGACTTCGGTCATGAGCTCGATCAGCAGGGCGTTGTCGTAAAGCATTTTTTCAAAATGCGGGGCGAGCCATACTTCGTCGGTTGAATAGCGCGAAAACCCGCCGCCAAGGTGATCGTAAATTCCACCCTGGCAAATATGGTCCAAGGTCAGGGTTACGGCGTCTTGGTAGGCCGCGGTACCGGAACGTAGATAAGCGCGCCATAAAAAACCAAACAGGGCGGGTTGTGGGAACTTTGGAGCACCTTCGGTACCGCCCGCATGGGTGTCGACCATTTTCACAAGCTGGCTGGCTGCTTGATCAAACATTTGATCGCTGATCTGGCCCCCGCCGTCTGGGTCGCTGATTGATTTCATGGCCTTGCCGATGGCGGCGGCGTTTTGGCTGACCCGGACGTTGTCTTGATGAAAAGCGTGGGAAAGCTGTTCTAGGATTTGTGGAAAGCCGGGGCGTCCATATTTCGCAGTCGATGGAAAATAGGTGCCGCCCCAAAATGGGGTGCCATCGTGAGTGAGGAACATGGTCAATGGCCAGCCGCCCTGCTCACCCATCATTTGTGCGGCGGATTGGTATACGTGATCGATATCCGGGCGCTCTTCGCGGTCTACTTTGATATTGATGAACAGGTCGTTCATCAATGCGGCAATCGCCGGGTCTTCGAAGCTTTCGTGGGCCATGACATGGCACCAGTGGCAGGCTGCATAACCGATTGATAGCATAATCGGCTTGTTTGTTGATCGGGCGGCGTTCATTGCCTCCTCTCCCCAGGCGTACCAATGCACGGGGTTGTCTTTGTGCTGTAACAAATAGGGGCTGGTTTCGTCAGTTAGGCGATTATGAGTCATTTGGCGCTCTTGTGTTAATGTTGGGTCTATAAAACGTGGTGCGGCGACCTTTACTTACTTTGGAATGATCCTGTAGGAAGGCAATAGATATTCTCAGCTTATGCCCAAGGAGGTGCGAAAATGAAAATACATTTTGATATTGATTGCACGCCAGAGGAAGCGCGGTCATTTCTCGGGCTGCCTGATGTCAAGCCGATGCAAGATGCAATGATGCAAGACGTTGAAGAGCGCTTGCGCGCAAACGTGGCGGCTATGGACCCGGAAAGTCTTGTCAAAAACTGGTTGCCGGCCAGTGTTCAGGGGTTTGAGCAGCTGCAGCAGATGTTCTTTTCTCAGATGGGCAAAGCGACTGGCACGAACCCCAAGGATAACGACAGGTGACCGGTAGTGATATCGAGGCCGAATCAAATGTTTAAATAGATCGGGATCGAATCAATGTCGATTCCGCGAGTCGAATCAGGACGTTGACCGGATAGTGCTAATTCAACCCTAACCCCGATATATGCTAATTTTAAATTCATTGTCCCCCGGATTTTGTTATATGCACACTGTTTCTGTACCCAAATGAAAACTGGAACGATTTATGCGCTGGCAACGGCTGGCGGACGTGCCGGGATCGCGGTGATCAGGGTTTCTGGCGATCAGGCGGAGCGGGCCCTTATCGAGTTGTGTGGGGGGGTGCCCCGGCCACGGCTTGCAACGCGCGTTTTGGTGCGTGACCCCAGCACTGAGGAGCCGCTTGATGAGGGGCTGGCGATTTGGTTTCCTCAACCGGCCAGTTTTACCGGCGAAAATGTTGTCGAACTTCATCTTCATGGCGGCAAAGCCGTAGTATCCGGTGTTTTGGCGGCGCTCGGGAAACAGCCTGAGTATCGTTTGGCTGACCCCGGCGAATTCACACGCCGGGCATTTGAAAATGGTAAAATGGATTTAACGGAAGTGGAGGGCTTGGCGGACCTGATTGACGCGGAAACGGCGGCCCAACGGCGCCAGGCTTTACGGCAAATGGGGGGCGCATTAGGCGATATCTATGACGGCTGGCGGACCCGCCTAATCGGAATTTTGGCCTATTTCGAGGCCAGCATTGACTTTTCAGAGGAAGACATCCCTGACAACCTTGTTGAACAGACTCAGCGAGAATCTCTTGTTTTGTTGTCAGAGGTGGTGTCGCACCTTGCCGACGGGCAACGCGGCGAGCGATTGCGGGATGGTGTGCATGTTGCCATTTTGGGTGCGCCCAATGCGGGGAAATCCAGCTTATTGAACCTGCTGGCTAAGCGGGATGCGGCGATCGTTTCGGAAACTGCGGGGACGACACGCGATATTATAGAAATTCAGCTCGATCTTGCCGGGTATCCGGTGGTGTTGGCCGACACTGCGGGCATTAGGCGGGCTAGAGATGGTGTAGAGAAAGAGGGCGTGCGGCGTGCGCTGGGTCGCGCCGCGACAGTGGATTTGAAGATCATTGTGCTGGAAACTGATGAGATTGATTCAGAGATTTTAGATTTGGTTGATGCCGATACGCTGCTTTTACGCAATAAGATTGATTGCTCTCCCGTGGTTGGTGGCCTGACCGTAAATGGTATCGACGCGATAGGGGTTTCGGTGAAGACGGGCGAGGGCATGGGCATGTTTTTGCAGGCACTGGCGGAAGCCGTTAGGAGTCGGTTTGGGTTGACTGAGGCGGCGTTATTAACCCGGGCTCGTCATCGGCAGGCGCTGGAAGGCTGTGTCGGGGCCTTGCGACGGGCGTGGCCGCAGAGCGGTGCGGTCGGCAGCCCTGAATTGGTCGCCGAAGACTTGCGTTTGGCCTGCCGTATGCTGGGCCGCATTACGGGTCGGGTGGATGTCGAAGACTTGCTCGACAAGATATTTTCCGATTTTTGTATTGGAAAATGATAAATTGTTTCACGTGAAACAATTCTACGCTCTTTTGCGCAAATGTTTCACGTGAAACATTGTCAGGCCTTTATCGCTAGATAAAATTGACTCGCCGCCCTCCCCTACCTACATTCCCGCCATGTCAAACGCACAGAAATATGATGTCATTGTTATCGGTGGCGGGCACGCGGGAAGCGAAGCGGCAGCCGCGTCGGCTCGGACCGGCGCCAGCACTCTGTTGCTGACCCATCGTCTGGATACAATTGGCGTGATGTCTTGCAACCCGGCCATTGGCGGGTTGGCCAAGGGGCAATTGGTCCGTGAAATCGACGCTCTTGATGGCATCATGGGGCGGGCGATTGATCGTGGGGGCCTCCAGTTTCGCATGCTCAACCGCTCAAAAGGACCCGCCGTCTGGGGTCCGCGCGCACAGGCAGACAGGGGCTTGTATAAGGCGGCGATCCAAGACTTGCTGAATCAGCAAGATAATTTGCACATTGTCGCTGATCCCGTCGATGATCTAATTTTTGACGGCTCTGGACACATCGCAGGCGTTAAAACGGAATCTGGGCGCGAAATTCGTGCCGGTGCGGTGGTGGTGACAACAGGTACATTTTTGCGCGGCCTTATTCACATTGGCACGGAAAAAATCCCGGCGGGACGGTACGGCGAAAACCGAACCGTTGGCTTGTCCTACACCTTTAAACGCCTTGGCTTTCGTCTGGGGCGCCTGAAGACCGGAACGCCTCCGCGTCTGGACCGACGTACAATTGACTGGGACGGGCTGGAAATTCAGGACGGAGATGACCCCCCCGTCCCTTTCTCCTATATGACGGAGGCCATCACCACACCGCAGATCGGTTGTCGGATTACCTATACAACGCCGGAAACGCATAAGCTGATCGAGCAAAACCTTAGCTTGTCGGCAATGTATTCCGGCCAGATTGATAGTGTTGGTCCTCGGTACTGTCCGGCCATCGAAGATAAGGTCGTCCGTTTTCCGGATCGCAGCCGACACCAGATTTTTTTAGAGCCGGAAGGCATTGACGACCCCACAGTATACCCAAATGGGATTTCGACCTCATTACCCAAAACGGTTCAGCAAGAGATTTTGAAAACCATTCCTGGATTGGAAAAAGCGACAATGATCCGGGCTGGATATGCGATCGAATATGACTATGTCGACCCAAGAGAGCTGTCGCCAACCTTGGAGGCCAACTGTGCACCAGGCCTGTTTTTGGCCGGACAGATCAACGGCACGACCGGATATGAGGAGGCCGGGGCACAGGGCCTGATTGCCGGCATTAATGCGGCCCGACGGGCCGGGGATGCGGCCCCATTTATTGTCGATCGGGCCGATGCCTACATTGGGGTGATGATCGACGACTTGGTGACTCTCGGCACCAAGGAGCCCTACCGCATGTTTACGTCGCGTGCCGAGTACCGCCTGAGGCTGCGTGCCGACAACGCTGATCAGCGCCTTACGGCGTTAGGTTGTGACGCTGGTGCGGTCGGATCGGCGCGGATGGTCGCGTTCAATCACAAAATAAAGCAGCTAAGCGCCTGGCGCGAGAAAATGGAGGGCCTGTCAGAAACGCCTAATACACTTAAAAGGCTAGGGTTTTCAATCAATCAGGATGGTGTGCGGCGCAATCCCTGCGAATTGCTGGCTTACCCGGGCGTTACTTTTGATCACATCATGACCGTCTGGCCGGAATTGGCTGAGGTGCCTGGCCCTTATCGCCAACAAATAGGAATTGAATCTCTGTACGCCACCTATATGGCGCGCCAGGATGCGGATGTGGTGGCGTTTCGTCGAGACGAATCACTGACTCTTCCTGATGATCTTGATTACGGATTGATCCCCGGCCTTTCAAATGAAGTGCGGGCAAAACTGGCAGAGGTTCGTCCAGCGACATTGGGTGCTGCGTCGCGTATTTCCGGTGTCACCCCCGCAGCGTTAACAATTCTTCTCACTTTTGTTAAGCGTAACCGATCTCGCTTAAGCGCTTAATCAAAAAATTATTGGTAATTTAGAATTAAATGAATGACCCTGTATTTCCACCCCCCATGAGCAAACAGCAATTTGCGCGTGAGGCACACCTAAACGACGCACTGCTTGAGCGGTTCTCGGACTATCAGTCGCTTTTAGAAAAGTGGCAAGAGCGCGTAAATCTGGTCGGTCGGACGACCTTGCCAGACCTGTGGCGGCGGCACTTTCTCGATTCTGCCCAGCTGTTGCCTCTACTGCCTGCTGGCGCAAAAACACTTGTAGACCTTGGTAGCGGCGCTGGGTTTCCTGGGTTGGTTCTGGCCGTGCTGACGTCTGAGGTCGGTCGTCCCGACGTACATCTTGTCGAGGCCGACAGCCGTAAGGCGGCCTTTCTCACGGAGGCCGGTCGTGTTTTGAAGGTGAATGTGACAGTACATGCCCGACGTCTGGAATCGATCACCGACCTGAAGGCCGACGTGATTACTGCTCGGGCCTTGTCGCCGCTTGATCGCCTCCTTAGTCAGGCCGAACGGTTTATCGGACCAAAGACGACCTGCTTGTTTTTGAAGGGCGAAAACGTCGCTGATGAATTGACCATTGCCCGTAAACAATGGACAATGACGATCGCTGAAACGATCAGCGTTACCCATGATCGAGCGCGAATTCTTAAGCTAACGGATGTATTACGTGTTGAATAACTCAACCCAAGCCATAAATGTGGGTCGTGGAACACGCATCCTGGCCATTGCCAACCAAAAAGGGGGCGTTGGCAAAACGACGACAACGATAAATCTGGGTACGGCGCTGGCTGCTATAAATCAGAAGGTTCTGATTCTCGACCTGGACCCGCAGGGCAACGCCAGTACCGGGCTCGGTATTTTGCATGATGATCGACATGTTAATTCCTATAAGATGTTGATGGGCGAGGCCGCAGTACTTGACGCAGCCCGGGAAACAGAAATTCCAGGCCTCGATATCGTGCCCTCTACTGCCGATTTGTATGGTGCTGAGGTCGAGTTGGTTGACGCAACCCGGCGCGAATACCGCTTACGCGAGGCCCTGATTCCATGTCGCGGTGCCTATGACTATGTTCTGATTGACTGCCCACCGGCGCTGGGGCTGTTGACCGTTAATGCCCTGGTTGCGGCGCAGGCGGTGTTGGTTCCGCTTCAGTGCGAATTTTATGCCTTGGAAGGCATCAGCCAACTGACTAAAACGATTGAGAGGGTGAGGGCCGCCTTTAGCCCGGGCCTAGAGATTCAGGGCATTGTTCTAACCATGCATGACAAACGCAACAACCTATCTGAACTGGTTGCCAACGATGCCCGCGCCTATTTCGGCGATAAGGTCTACAAGACAGTAATCCCTCGAAACGTCAGGATTTCCGAAGCGCCCTCCCATGGCCGCCCGGTTTTGCTTTATGATATTAATTGCCCCGGTTCCAAGGCCTATTTAAGCCTCGCCGGGGAGGTCATCCACCGTGAACGACAGTTGAGCGCATAATGGCTGTACAAAAACCTAAACAGCTTGGCCGCGGCCTAGCGGCATTATTGGGAACACCGGAAATCGACCCGGCGGTCGTTGACCAAAATTATGCGGCCAAACCCGTGCCCATCGAGTTTCTACACCCAGGGAAATATCAACCGCGCCGCATTATCGACGATGCCCATATCGATGAGCTGGCGAATTCCATTAGAGACAAAGGGATTATCCAACCGATCATCGTGCGCCGCCACCCTGACGGTTCAAAAGCCTACGAAATTATCGCCGGTGAGCGGCGCTGGCGAGCGGCCCAGGTTGCCCAGCTCCATGAAGTTCCAATTGTCGTTAAAGATTTTGACGATATGCAAACCCTGGAAGTCGCGCTGATCGAAAACCTACAGCGTCAGGACTTATCGCCGCTTGAGGAAGCCGAAGGCTACCAGCGCCTGATGGATGAGTTCGGTCACACCCAGGATGTTTTGGCCAAGGGAATCGCCAAAAGCCGCAGCCATGTCGCCAACATGGTCCGCCTTTTGACGTTGCCCGACGATGTCAAAACAATGATTGATGCAGGGCAGCTGTCGGCGGGCCACGCCCGGGCACTAATCGGTGCGCCTGAGTTATCGGATTTGGCGCGCCATATCGTTGCTGCCGGGCTGAATGTTCGGGAGACCGAAAAGTTGGTGAAAAAAGGGGTGCCTAAAAAACCGACCTCTGCGGCTAAAATCAAGGATTCTGATACCATCGCCCTTGAACGCGACCTGACGAACCGTTTGGGGCTTGATGTGTCCATTACCTCAACCGGGCAAAGCGGGTCTTTGACCCTAAAATATAAATCGCTCGATCAGTTGGATGAGGTGCTGCATCGCTTGGGCCACGAAGGCAATTAGCGGGGGTGATATCGCCGGTTACCGTCTGCGGGCGGCTTGGGCAATACGCATGAGCGCGCGCTGGCACAACACCTCAGCCGGCATGCCGGTTGATTTGCATTGTGTTTCGCATTCTGTTGCCAGCGCAAGTACCGTATTGATCCGTTCGCGTGGCCAAATCCACGCCTGACGATGGAACGCGTCTTTGCGTTTGAAAAAGACTGGTGGCCGCAAAGCAGATATGGCGGTATCCAGGGTGGCGCCCCGCTCAACCTGTCCGTTGACCAAATGCAAACGGTGAAAGTGTCGTTGTACGGCGCGAATGATGGCGACGGCATTGAGGCTTTCGGCAAAGGCTTTGCTTAATGCGGCGTCGACTGCCGCCTGATTCCCGTCGGCGACGGCATATACCAGATTATCCAGCGGCGTACTGGACGAATCGCCAATACAGGCGAGCACATCTTCGCCGGTAACGCTGCCGGGTCCGCCGTCTTTACTTTTGACGTAGAGCGCTAACTTCTCAAGCTCACCACGGATCACCAAGCGGTCACCGCCAAGCATGCTGCAAAGACAGGCGATAGCTTCCGGGTTGGCGCGTAAACCTTCGGCGGCCAGGGTTTCGCCAATGACCCGCTCGAGACCCCTGCCCTCATCGGCATAACAGGCGATTGATGCCGCAGTTTTACTGGTCTCAAAAAACTTACGCAGGCTTGAGCGCGGGGTCAGCTCTCCGGCCTCAACGATAATTGGCCAGGCCTCAACCTGGCTGGTTTCAATCGGTTTAAGGGCGGCGGTCAATGTGTCTGTGGCACTGGTTACCCAGATCACCCGGTTCTCACCGGTCAAGGAAAGTGCCGTTGCTGCATCGAAGAGGCTTGCCGGATCAGCTTTGACTTGCGGTCCGGTAAATTCGCAAACCGAAAAAGGGTCCTTCAGGTCGGCAACACATTTTCCAGCCAGCAGTTTGCCTCGTTCGCGTACGAGCCCTTGGTCCGGGCCGTATAACAACACAAGGTTTTTCGATAGTTGTGGCGCCTGCAATAACGCGTCAAGGCCCCTTCCGCTAAGTTTCATTATGGACCCAGGCTTGATTTCGGCGGGTCACGAAGATAAACGCCCAACCGAACACGGATTTCCTCAGCCAACTCGTTTACCGCCCGCAGACGGGCGTCTTTTTCGGCCACGAGAGTCTCGAATTCTGAACCGAAAATATTATAGCTGACGGAAATCGCGTTGTTGGCACTTAATAGAGATTGCCCAGTCGCCGCGTTCAACAGTGAAAATTCGGCGGTGACGGTTAGGTTGCCGCGCGTCGCAAAGGCGCTTTTCTTAACCGCCAGAGAGGTCGTGTTCTCTTTCAAGCTGGCTGTCAGTCGGTACAAGTAGGATTTCGCCCGACCCCTGGGATGTAATAGGCGCAGCAAACGGTTATGAAGCTGTTGGCCAATTCGGTCGGCCATCGGAGCCACCTGAATTCTCGAGAAATCGGCAATCACATGCGTGTTGGATTGAGTCCCGTATAGGGGCTGAAAACCACAGCCACTGAGGGCGATGCAGATTACTCCAATAAGGGTCCGGTTAAACCACAATGTTCACAATCCGGTTGGGAATGACGATAACTTTTTTTGATGGCTTGCCACTCATGGCGAGAACTACGGTGTCCAACGCAAGTGCCTGTGCTTCAGCCTCAACCCGATCACAGTCTTTGACAAGATCCAGGGTACCGCGCAGTTTTCCATTAACCTGAACGGCGATCGTCACCATGTCATCGATAAGCAGGCTTTGGTCGACCACAGGCCAAGGGGTTTCGGTAAGAATGGTTTTGTGCCCCAGTGTTTTCCATAACTCTTCACCCATATGGGGCATCATTGGCCCAATCAAGCAAACAACGGCTTCCAGCCCTTCGCGTAGGACCCACGCGGCCCCAGCGGCATCGGCGCTCAGGGCACTGATGTCGTTGGTTAGTTCACGAATTCTGGCAACGGCCTTATTAAAATGGAATTTATCAAGGTCGCCTGAAACACCGTTAATGGTTTTGTGTATTGCCCGGCGTGTCATCATCACGCTCTGGTCAAGGGTGTCAGGCACGGCTGAGCCAATTTCCGCCAGTGCAAATGGTGGGTTGGCAACCATACGCCAAAGCCGATTGACGTAGCGCCACGCGCCCTCAATTCCTGAATCCGTCCAGTCGAGGTCGCGGTCGGGAGGGCTGTCGGACAACATAAATAACCGTGCCGTATCTGCTCCATAAGTGCCGATAATTGTTTCTGGATCAACGACATTTTTCTTCGACTTGCTCATTTTTTCAGAGCGACCCATGGTGATGGGTTTGCCAGACGCCCTTGATTTAAGGTCACCCTCAGAAGGGCTACCCTCGACATCAACCGGAAGAACCCATGCCCCGGTTTCATCGCGGAAAGTGGCATGACACACCATGCCTTGTGTCATCAATCCGGCGAACGGTTCATTTTGCTCAAGATAGCCGCACTGGCGAAGGGCGCGGGTAAAAAACCGAGAATACAACAAGTGAAGAACGGCGTGTTCGATGCCGCCAATGTATTGATCTACTGGAAGCCAGTATTCTGCCGCCTCGCGCGAAAACCCGGTATTCGGGTTTTTGGGGTCAGTGAATCTAGCGAAATACCAAGACGATTCAAAAAAAGTATCAAATGTATCAGTTTCACGAACCGCGTTCTTGCCGCACTCAGGACAGGAGGTATGTTTCCAGGTGGGATGATGGTCAAGCGGGTTGCCGGCAACGCCAAGATCGACATCTTCGGGTAAGGTGACAGGCAGTTGGTCTTCGGGAACGGGCAACGTTCCGCACTGATCACAGTGAATAACCGGTATGGGGCAGCCCCAATAGCGTTGACGGGAAACGCCCCAGTCACGCAAGCGGTAATTGATCGCACGTTTGCCTTTTCCTGATTGCTCAAAGCGATCAATCACCAGGGACTTGGCGCTGGGAACATCAAGTCCGCTTAGAAAGGCCGAATTAATCAGCAGGCCGTCGTCAACAAAGGCTTCTGTTCCAACGGCAAACACTGCCGCATCCGCGTCCTTAGGTGCAACAACGGGAATAACATCAAGGTTATATTTGCGCGCAAAATCCAGATCGCGTTGATCATGGGCTGGACAACCAAAAATCGCGCCTGAGCCGTAGTCCATCAGCACGAAGTTGGCCACATAAAGTGGAATGCTCTTTCCGTCGATAAAAGGGTGGGCGCAGGTCAGGCCGGTATCAAACCCCAGCTTATCGGCCTTCTCAATGGCGGCTTCGCTGGTGCCCAGGCGGTTGCACTCAGCAATAAAGGCCCTAAGCTCGGGTTGAGAGTCGGCGAGCTTCAGAGTCAGGGGGTGGTTGGCCGACAGCGCACAAAAAGACGCGCCAAAAATGGTATCTGGCCGGGTCGTGTAGACTTCCAGTTTTTCATTTTCACCGGAAACATCGAAGTAGATATGGGCCCCTTCGGACCGCCCAATCCAGTTTTCCTGCATCAGGCGCACCCGGTCGGGCCAGCGCTCTAGCCCGGCGATCTCGTCCAGCAAATCTTGTGCAAAGGCGGTGATTTTCAAAAACCACTGAGACAGCTGGCGTTTTTCGACCTCGGCACCTGAGCGCCACCCCTTGCCGTCGATGACCTGTTCGTTGGCGAGTACAGTATTTTCTACCGGGTCCCAATTTACCCACGACTTTTTGCGGTACACCAGCCCGTGTTTCAGGAAATCGAGAAACATCTTTTGTTCGTGGCGGTAATAGTCTGGCTCGCAGGTGGCGATTTCGCGAGACCAGTCGTAGGACAATCCCATGGACTTAAGCTGCTCACGCATGGCGGCAATGTTTTCTCTGGTCCACTTTGCCGGGTGAACATTGTTTTCAATTGCGGCGTTCTCTGCAGGCAGGCCAAAGGCGTCCCAGCCCATCGGGTGAAGGACGTTAAAACCGCGCGCCTTTTTGTATCGTGCGACAAGGTCACCAAGGGTGTAGTTGCGGACATGGCCCATGTGAATGCGCCCGGATGGGTACGGAAACATTTCCAGCACATAATATTTAGGCTTCTCAGAGTTTTCGTTGACCGTAAAACATCCGCGTTCATCCCAAACCTTTTGCCAGCGGGCCTCTGTTTCCTTAAAATTGTAACGCGACGTATCCGATGACATAGGCTTATAAAACTCTCGAATGTGATGTTGTTTTATCCGACGTATTTGCGTCGGCTTGAGCAAGGGTTTGAATGGTTATTGTCGAATTAACACCAGCACGGGGTCAGTTTTTTTGTTGGGCAATATTGGTGTTTCGGATTTGCCGGGCGCGCGTCAAAATGGCGTCTTCGATTTTGGTTTTTGTTTCTTCCGGAACGGCGGCGTCGGCCCAAATCTTATTTGCCCCAATCACCTGGCGGAAGACCGCCACCCGAATGCCGTCGGCACGCAGGGTGCGCCCGAGAATGTAGACATTTAGTTTGAACCGTTCGCCTGGCGAATCCGCAGGTGTATGCCAATCGGTAATGATGACCCCCCCGAAAGGGTCGGCTGAGTTCACCGGCATAAAGGAAATCGTATCAAGCGAAGCGCGCCAAAGGTAGCTGTTTACACCTAACGCACCGCCGTCTGTTTGCTTGGAGCCTCCGCTGAAAAGGTTAATGCCGCCTTCACCAAAGATGGTTTTACGTTTTGAATGATCCGCCAAGGGGTCGGAATCAATTTGGTCCTGGGAACGTCCGTCAAACGCTTCATATTCCGCGCACGCCGATAGCGATAGCGAAGCCAGCATAAGCAAGACCGTCAAACAGCGAATATTCTTCATCTAATCTTTTCCCAGACTTAATAAATTAGGCCTAATTTCGTGCCGCAAAGCATTAGCAAACACGCCGAAGTCCATTACTTATACCAAAGCGCATGTAGTTTCTAGAGCCAGCTTGGCTTTCATTTCTCACCAAACAGGCCGATTCCAGCAATACCGCTGGCTCCGGCTTTTTGCAAACGGAGAAGTCGCGCGGCACGGACACCGCCGAGGGCAATCACTGGAACTGTTGAGCGATGGCAGATCGCTGAAAAGGTTACGAGACCAAGTGCCCTGGCATTAGGATGACTGGGGGTGTCGAACACCGGAGATAGCAGTCCAGCGTCAAACCCCATTTGCTGGATCAGGCGCACGCTTTTTTCGTTATGGGCGGCACCGGTCATAATCCAATGTGCCGGCGCAAACCGCCGATGTGGACACCGGCGCAATTGGTATTCAGGCACGTGCACGCCATCTGCCCTGCATCGGTGGGCTAAGCGAAAATCCCCGGCGATCAAGCAGCGTACGTTTTGTTTCCGGCATGCCCTGACGACATCAGTGGCAAGCTGCATCCGGTTGGGGTCGGCATAATGACGAAAAATCAAAATGCTATTTTTTGGTAATCGCTTAATCATGGTCAGGGGGTTGTCGCCACGGTTCTCGTCCGTCATTGCGATGACAATCATGGTACGATAGGCAATTGGTAAATTGAGCCGCAGCCTGACGTTTGATATGGTTTGCACAGCAACACTCGATTGTTTGTATTTTTCAGGAACCGATCATGACGTCTGATGGTGACATTGCCCAGAATCTATTCGATATACGCTCCCGTATTAACGCCGCCGCCAAAACTGCCGGGCGTGCCGCTGGCGATATCGCCTTGATTGCCGTCAGCAAAACGCATGAAGCAGACCATATTCGCATGGCGCTTGAGGCTGGGCACGTCGATTTTGGCGAAAACCGTGTGCAAGAAGCAGAAAGCAAATGGCCAGACTTGAAAACGGCTTTTCCGGACGCCCGCCTCCACCTTATCGGGCCATTACAAAGCAACAAAACTAAACGCGCCGTGCAATTGTTTGACGTGATTGAAACCATTGACCGCTTGAAGCTGGCCCGTGCCGTGGCCCGGGAAATGAAGGAACAGCGCCTTAACCGCACCTGTTATGTTCAAGTGAATACCGGTGAAGAGGCGCAAAAAGCGGGCGTGTTACCTAAAGACGTTGATGAGTTTGTTCGAACATGTATCGATGAGATTGATTTACCAATCACTGGTCTGATGTGCATTCCGCCGGCCGATGATGAGCCGTCCCTGCACTTTGCCTTGCTGGCAAAACTCGCCGAGCGCAATGGTCTGGCAAAACTAAGCATGGGAATGAGCGGCGATTTTGAAACAGCGGTCCGCTTCGGGGCCAGCAGCGTACGTGTTGGCACGGCGATTTTTGGCACCAGACCTGTCGGCACTACCTCTCAGCAGGAATAATATCGATCAGACTGCCGGGCCCGCAGCGCTCTAAAACGGTCAATAAATCGTTTCTGGAAAGCGCAACGCAGCCTTCCGTCGTATCGTATTCCGGTCGTGCCACGTGCATAAATATGGCGCTACCCAATGCTGGAACGACGGGATGATCATTGTAGCCGATGACAACAACAACGTCATATAGGCCATCATCCCGCCACATTTGTTCGTGGCGAGCGGTAAAAGGGAGGCTAATTTTATGGTTATAATGGCGATGAGCCGGGTCATCGCACCAACCGTCCGTGGGCGTCAAGGCGATCACCGGTAAACCGGTTTTTGGCGTGATTATGCGGTCCGGGCGAAAATATACCGTCCTTAGTGCATATTGGCCAATCGGTGTGATGCCATCACCTTCCCCGGTTTTGGTGCCAACACCGCCTCTGCCGACGGCGCATCGAAAGTGGTGTTCGTCACAAATAAGGTCACCGGAACCGTGAACTGTAATTTTCATCTCTATGGCCCCTGGTTGCCGGTTAATTCAGCGTGGCGTTTGCGTTGTTTTGTGTTGAAGGCCGCGGTTTTGCCCGAAACTCCGGCGGTGCTTTGGCCAGCGCTTCCAGCATGGCGGCTGAAAACCATCCGCCAGCGCGGGCGTTTGTTTGATCTTCCTCTGTCTGGTTTGTGTTTAAACTGGCGGCGCGATAGGCGGCGTTGGCACGCCTGATCTCGGCAGGGTGGTTCGGACCCGGTCGGATGTCTTGATCGGTTCGCATCGCCTGCCAATCAGGGGTCGGTTGTGTCGGGAGATCGGTCGCTTCAATTGGTGAGGAAAGCCCGGTTAACAAATGAGAGTAGGGTGTCGTTGGCATGGCAAAGCCCAATTTCGACGCTTGCGCCTGGCGTTGATTTAATTCGGCCACGGCCCAAGCCGTCACCGGATCGGCAGCGTCCGTCCCGACGGCAAACGGTTCCTCGGCTTGGACGCTGACGGTTTTAGAGGGCGCTTCAACAATTTCCGCCCCATTTTTCTGTCTGTCGTCGCCATTTTCGTCGTCAAGCGGGCTCTCTCCCGATTGACCCTCAAAGGCAGACAGTATATTGCCGCCGAGGTCAGTACCGGTAACTTCTTCAAGAACGACGTCGACGGCAGAACCGACCAAGCCGATGGCGCCGAAATATAGGGCTCCCCCCAACATCCGCGGCGCTGCTGCCAACTCATCACCGGTAATCTCACGGTACATTGGGCCGATGAACGGTAAGTGCTGCAGCGGATTAATGACGTCGAGAATATCGAAAAAACTAAGACCGTCATCACCGAACGGTTGAAAGGCATCTTTTTCGGGGGACGGTTCGGTCTTCGACGGCGTCAAGGCCAGTTGCTGGGCCGGGCGGGCACCGGGCGGGGGTGACGCTTGTCCTATTGGTTGCCACCGTTCGGTGCCGGAGTTGATCTGCATAGTCTCGCTTCCCGTCATTGATTGGAGAAGACCACGCAAGCGGCATGCCAGTTGTTAAGGCCTGCGAATCAAGGGGTTATGGCCATGATTAGGAGGAGAGTCTGACCTCAGGGAAAGATTTGCCGGGTTGAATGCTGCCCCGAATGTGAGTGAGACGGTCACGGTACAGCTTTAAAGCTGATGACCGTTCCTGGTTTTTTTTGTTTTGAGATAAAATTCGTTATGTATGTTGGATGGGAAGCTGTGTTGAACCTGGGCGACGACGTCGACCCCACAATGTTTGAGTGCGGAAACCTTGATGGGGTTATTGGTTAACAAACGGACCATATTAAAGCCGAGTAAACTCAGCATGCGGGCAGCCGGCAAATAGATTCGCTCGTCCGCGTCAAAGCCAAGTTGTTCGTTGGCATCGAGGGTGTCAAACCCTTGGTCCTGGAGGGCGTAAGCACGTAGCTTATTGACCAGCCCGATGCCGCGTCCCTCTTGCGCTAAGTATAACAGGACGCCGGCCCCTGCCGCTGAGATCTCCGAAATTGCACCGCGCAACTGGTCCCCGCAATCACAACGCAGGCTACCCAAAAGGTCTCCGGTAAAACATTCGGAATGAAGTCGAGCGAGGACCGGCGCCTGATTGTCCGGGTCGCCAATCACAATGGCTAAATGTTCCAGTCCACCATCTGAGGGTCTGAAGGCGATGATCCGACAATTCTCGGCACCGTCCAGGGGAACACGGGCTTCGCTAACCGGTTGTAGGGTTCGTGCGGCGACGGTTTCGTATTGGAATACATCGCCCGCATCGACCATCAGGATGTTTCGGCGCGCGCACCACCGGGCGAGATCGTCGGCATCGTCGGTGGCGATCACCCCGCAGGCGATTGCCGGTAACAAGCGGGCCAGCTTGGCCAGTGACACGGCCGCGCGCGCGCTGTCGTAAGCCGTCGTTTCGCGCGTTTTGATACCAAGACTTGAAACATCACACGCCGCTAAAGGGTCACAAAGCTCATGAACGATTTTGGCGGTCATCGGTGGATCAGTATTGACGGTGACAATTTTCCCTTCTGGGTGGGCAAATCCGAGAACCGTGGCACGGCGGGCGGTTAACGCAAGAAACGGTGCGCTACCGCTCATGGCCTCAAAATCACGAAGCCCTTGGTCCGTCACGCCTTCCGCTGACAAAGCCAATAGCGCGCTGCCGTCACCACCCTGAATGGCGACTGTTCGGCCACGACGCAGTTCCGAAATTCCGCGGTCGACGCTCAGCAATGACACCGGCTCGCGGGTTGCCGGCATGGTGATGTCTTTGAAATTTCGCTGCCGATCTGCCATTATTTTGCCTTGTGAGTTCACGAAGAAAGCGAACTTATTACATAATCTAACGGTTGGCTCTACATTACCGGGGAAAACATCTATATATTTATTTCCAATGTTGCCAGAAATACTGCATAAAATGATTCTAGATGTATATGTGCTGGGATCGTCTGTGCGGTGAACCTCGGGGGAAGAAGAAAATGACATCGGGAAGACGAATTCTGGTTGTTGATGATGACGATACGCTACGCGAAATGCTCAGCGAACAGCTTCGCCTCCATGAGGAATTTGCGCCGACAGAAGCGATGACCGGGGCGCAGTCTCTGGAGTTGGCAAAAACCGACTATTTCGACGTTATTATTCTTGATGTCGGGCTTCCGGATATGGATGGGCGCGATGTCTGTCGGGTGATGCGTCGAAACGGCGTAACATCACCAATCATTATGCTGACCGGTGCCGACACAGATGCGGACACCATTCTCGGGTTAGATGCCGGGGCCAATGATTACATTACCAAACCGTTCCGTATTGGCGTGTTATTGGCCCGTATTCGGGCCCATATTCGCCAGCATGAACGTTCCGACGATGCGGTCTTTGCGATTGGCCCGTATACCTTTCAGCCTGCAAACAAATTACTGCTCAGGGACGAGGATGGGCGAAAGGTTCGTCTGACCGATAAGGAAACGGCAATCCTTAAATTCCTCTACCGGACGGGTGATAAAATCGTCAGCCGAGACATCCTGCTTGACGAGGTGTGGGGTTATAACGCAAGCGTAACGACCCACACTCTGGAGACACATGTTTATCGCCTACGCCAGAAAATAGAGCCAGATCCCTCCCATGCGACAATTCTCATCACTGAGCCGGGCGGCTACCGATTGATACCGTAATACCATGGAACGTCAGTCCCAGGGGATGTGGTCTTTGCCCCTTAGTGTAACTCAGATGTCCAGACGCAACGTTAGTGGCACGTGGTCGGAGGGCGGTGTCCAATCACGGGCCTCTTTCAGAATGGAAACCGTTGTTAAGGCTGATACAAGACTTTCTGAAATCCACATGTGATCAAGTCGGCGGCCTTTATTGACCGTTTCCCAGTCCGCCGCACGGTAGCTCCACCACGTAAAGGCCTCTGTGGTATCCGATACCAGCAGGCGTACTGCGTCAACCCATCGTCCCGCTTTCCTAAAGGTTTCAAGGGCGGCAATCTCGATCTCCGTATGGGTGATCACGTTCTTTAACCGAGCGTGGGACCAGACATCAGACGCCAACGGTGCGATGTTGAGATCGCCAACCAAGATACGGGGCGGGGTCAGATCACCACGGGCCGCCCACCAATGAGACTGGGCACCAAGAAAGCCTAATTTGTGAGCGAATTTTGGATTTTTTAAGGGGTCGGGAACGTCGCCGCCTGCGGGAACGTAGAGGCAATGAAGCTCAATTTCGCCAAAAGCACCTCTTGTCTCGACTCCAGCAAAAATATGGCGGCAATCTTGTCGCTCACACCAATGCAGGGGTTGCGGGTCCAACAGTGGCCGCTTAGACAGAATTGCCACGCCGTTGTAGCCTTTCATGCCCGACACCGCCTGATGGGGATAACCCAAGTCAGCAATTTCTTGGGCCGGAAACAAGTGGTCTTGTACTTTGGTTTCCTGCAGACAGATAACGTCCGGGTTTTCTTCTTCGACCAGGGCAGACAAACCGCTCAGTCGTTTGCGGATGGAGTTTACGTTCCAGGTTGAAATAGAAAAGCTCATGCTGGTTGGCAACCGTCCGATCTATTCTTTAAGGTTTTACCGACAACGTATGCCACTTTAAGGATTTTGGCGGCAATAACATACAGGCCAAAGGTAGAAACATAAACGACGTACACGGAAATCACGTGAGGAAGGTCGGTAGCGAATGACCCGCGTGTCATCGCAAATATGGAAATGCGCCCGGTGAAGGGGGGCACCGGGCGCAGGGGCTCCGATGGGGCCGGAGCCTTAGGATGGTTGGGGTCACCACCCTTGGAAACCGCTGTTGCAAAAGGTAAGCGGTTTGTTATCAGTAATATGGGTAGGCGGATGGCCCGCTTCCAGTGCCCTACTGTCAGTACGTTGAAGAATCAGAGGGGAAAAGAGCAAAACACGGGCTAGTTTCTGTCGTTTTGTTGATCTTCCGGCGTATAAAAAAACAGTTGTTTATCGAGTGGCACGTTAAAGGCCGGGTCCAACAGCGACACTGTGGTCGTTATCCCCTCGCTGTCGGTAACCACCCATTTTCGAATTTGCAGCGGTACGTCGCTAAAAATTAAAGTCAGATTGCCCTCAAGCGGTTCATCAGCTTTCACCACACTGATGCGAAAAACACCGGGCGAGCGGTCAAATCCGGTAACGATTAAGTCGTCGCCAAAGAATGATAACGAATCGCGCAACAACAGCTCCGCCCGCGTCCAACCAATGGGCAGCGTCGTTGCCTGATTCAATTCCCGATCAATATAGGAAATATAGGTGCCATCAGCGACGACCTTAAGGGGATTCGGCTGATCGTAGGTTAAGTTCAATTTGCCAGGACGCTGCAAAGCAAAGTCCCCCCCGGTATAATCTCCGTTCGAGGAAACCTGCAAAAATCGAGCGCGAATTGTTTTGGCTGCGTTCAGGTTCTGCTGAACCCGCTTCAGGTCAGTTATATCTTGCGCGCTCAGCTTTAGGCTATCTGAAACAATCGCCCGGGCGGGCGCGACCAGAATGCAAAGCAGGGTTAAGGCGACCAGCCCAGGCCACAGTAAAGAGGGGAATTTGATACGCATAGGCAACCGTTTCTATACAAGCCAACAGGGGCGGTAAAGCATACACAAGATCATGGCAAAAATAAGCGTCAATGATGGCCGATCAAAACTTCCCGTCGACCAACACGATTTGCAGGGCTGACGACCCCTTCGCGTTCCATCGTTTCGATAATGCGGGCGGCGCGGTTATAGCCAATTTGCAGGTGCCGCTGAATAAAACTGGTCGAGGCTTTGCCTTCTCGTGCGACCAGAGCTACGGCGTCGTCGTAAAGGGCTTCGCCTGAATTTCCGCCGCCAACCGTTCCGGCATCGGCTTCTTCTTCTACGGTGATGTCTTCGATATATTCAGGCGTGCCCTGGGCCTTCAGATGTTTGACGATCTCTTCGACTTCTTCGTCGGATACGAAAGGACCATGAACCCTGGAAATGCGCCCGCCGCCCACCATGTGGAGCATGTCGCCTTGGCCGAGAAGCTGCTCTGCACCTTGTTCCCCAAGGATCGTGCGGCTATCGATTTTTGAGGTAACCTGAAAGCTGATACGGGTCGGGAAATTGGCTTTGACTGTTCCCGTAATAACGTCGACCGACGGGCGCTGAGTTGCCATAATTAAGTGAATTCCGGCCGCCCGGGCCATTTGCGCAAGGCGCTGGATTGCCGCTTCTACGTCCTTGCCCGCGACCAGCATCAAATCGGCCATTTCATCGACAACAACAACAATGAACGGTAGCGGCTCCATGGGCAACGCTTGCTCTTCGTAAATAGGCTTTCCGTCGTCGTCGAAACCGGTTTGCACGCGCCGGGTTAACACCTCGCCACTTTTGTTGGCGTCCTTAATTCGAGTGTTGTATCCTGCAATATTCCTAACCCCCAGTTGCGACATTGCCCGGTAACGATCTTCCATTTCGCGGACCGCCCACTTCAAAGCGACGACAGCCTTGCCGGGCTCTGTCACCACAGATGTCAACAGATGAGGGATGCCTTCATAAACGGACAGCTCGAGCATTTTGGGGTCTATCATGATAAACCGGCATTGCTCTGGTGAGCATTGGTACAAGAGCGATAAAATCATCGTGTTCATGGCGACCGACTTGCCCGAACCTGTGGTCCCGGCGATCAATAAGTGAGGCATACGCGCTAAGTCTGTGGTCACCAGCGCGCCGCCGATGTCTTTACCAAGCGCCAAAGGTAAATTAGCGCCGGATTTTTCAAAGTCCTTGGAGGCCAGCAGCTCGCGCAAATATACCATTTCGCGAACGACATTAGGCAGCTCAATACCAATCACATTTCGACCCGAGACGACGGCAATACGAACGGATACGGCGCTCATTGAGCGGGCGATGTCGTCGGACAGGCCGATCACCCGGGATGTCTTGGTTCCCGGTGCGGGCTCCAACTCATAAAGCGTAACCACCGGCCCTGGCCGAATCTTGACGATTTCACCTTTGACACCAAAATCTTCAAGCACGCTGGCCAGAAATTTGGCGTTTTGTTGCAGCGAATCCTTGTTGACGCGATCGGCGGCCGGATTAGAGACGGGTGCTGACAACAGCTCAACCGGCGGCGCACAATATACACCATCACCCAAATTCAGACGGCCCTGACGTTTGGCCTGAGCTTTTTTACCAACCACCGGTTTGCTTGGCCCGGCCTCCACTAGGCCGGAACGTTCTTGAGCCAGTGCTGATTGGTCGGCTATTTGATCGGCGTCAACCTCGCCAACAGGGATACGGATCGAGACACCGTCCTTGTCTCCATCGTGCTGAAATGAAGGCTCGACAACTGGGACCTGAATTTGGTCAGCCTTCAGCTTCTGGCCCCAGGTTACGGCAACACCGAAGGCAGAGCGACCCGTTTTAGCCCCACTTTTGATAAGATGAGCGGCATTTTTGATTTTTGAACCGATGGTGCGCCACTCAGCAAGGGTCAGCCCGAGCGCACCAAGCCAAAGGACGACACCGACAAATCCGCTGATCAGACCAACCAGAGGCGGCGCCAATTGAAAACCTTGGGCCGGTACGGATGTGGATAGAAAATTGAGAACCAAAGTGCCGGAAAACCCGCCCATACGGGTCATCAGCGGCCAGTTGTCTGTAACCGGAAGCGCGCTGAGGCCGACGGCATAAAATAGAGTCGCCCCTATTAAGGCAAAAATCCTTAAAACAGGATGTTTTAGGGGAGACTTCCCGGTAAGCCGTGTGCCCCATACGAGCATTGTCAACAATGGAACAAAACTGGCGAAGCCGAGAGACTGAAGCCATAAATCTGCAATTGTCGCCCCCAGGCCCCCCGCAATATTTTGAATGATGGGCATTCCAGCGCTATTCAATGACGTATCTGCCGGCGAATAACTAAACACGGCGAGCATCATCAAACTTGAAAGGGCGATCAAAATTGCGCCTGTCAATTCAAGAGCCCTGCGGGTCAAAAAGTCCTTCGCGCCCACTGGGAAAACGGCACCTGCGGTGCTGCCAGATTTCCTTTTTACGGATGCTCTTTGGGCCGTCGAGGCTTTTCGCGTCGACTCGCTGAAAAATCTTAATACTTGTGCCATGAAAAAAGGTCTAAGGCATGAAGGTTGATAAGTGTTTAACGCCGGCCCATTTGAACAAAATCCAGACGGGTTATCCGCTGCGGCTGGTCAACAGGCGTTGAACACGCGACAGGTTGTTGGTGATAATTTCTGACTTCTGGTGTTCGCCTGCGGCATCATAAATTTCGACGGCACCATCAAAACAGGCCTGCGCTTCGCGCAGCAAAGCAACTTCGGAATTTCGTTTAGCCAGAGCAAAACAAGCGGCTCCTAGATTATTGGCGGTTTGCGCCCAAAGTAACGGCGCGCGATCCCGGTTACGAATTTCCAGCGCCATCCGAAACCGCTTTACCGCCAGCTCCAAGGTGACATTTCCGGTCACCAGTTCACCCAGCGCCATCAAGACAACACCATATTGGTTGGATACCTCAGCCCATCGTGCGGGCATGGTTTCTTTGGTGTAAACCGCTAAGGATTCTTCAAAACATTTTGAGGCGTCCTGAAGATAAGCAGCGCGGCCGGTTTGCGCGCCGATGCGATAGAGCACTAGGCCCTGATTGACGTAGGCCAGTGCCCAGTCAAACGGGTGATCGGCGCGGCTAAGGGAGTCGGTGATTTGATTATAAGCACCAGCGGCTTCCTTTAGCAGATCATGATCTTTTTCCTTATCTCCCCGAGCGCGAAGCGCCGCAGCCAAATGGCTTTGTGCCAAGGTCCAGATCACCGCTGAATTTTCTGCCGTAATTTGTTTGGTCGCTAGCCTGTAGGCAACCGAGGCCTGGTTCAGGCGTTTGACGCCGCCTCCGAGGCCGGCATGAACAGCAAAACCGCTGCCGATGCAGGTCAGCAGGGTGGCGTATTGTTCTGCATCCATACCCGCCGGTTTTTCGCTGATCAAATGTTTGACCTCATGCAGACGTTTGCCAAGGTTTTCGCCTAGTTTCTTGCGCCCTCCCCCATATTTGGGACCAATCGCTGCAAGGCAGGAAACAGTCAACGCCGCCTCTAATCCTCCCTCAAGAGAGGTCGGCACATATAGGGTGTCACCCATGCCAAACGCGCCAGGCAGGCTGTCGGAAACCGGCACCGCAGGAATAAACCGCAATGTTGTTCCGCCGCTTGAAGCTTCACCCCACAACAATAGATCAGCATTTTCTTCCGCCAGCCATCCTCTGCCCTGCTCAAACGCGGCATACAGTTGTTCAACGAGTGTGCCGTTCTTACCCAGCTTTAGGGTTTTTTTGATCCGAAAGACTTCAAACCCCTCCGACCGACTGAGGGCATCGATCACCAAGGTGATCATGTGTTCGTTGCTGTCGTGGTGGAAATCTGCAATCAGGACCTTTGGCACAGACGAAAAACTTTCGTGGCCAGCAGGTGCGAAGGTTGACGCAGAGACGCGTTCGACATCAGAGGTCTTGCGTTTGCGCCGTTTTTTTAGCCGCCGCGCACCAGAAGACGGAAAAATTATGCTGATCAACGATTGAAACATGGTTTGGTCTTTGACGTCCTAGAATTTGGCACCCAATGGTTCGTCGATACCCTTCCTTGCCGTCGGACAAAGCGCTTTAAAAGTCGATACAGCGCCCCTTCCGTTCCCAGTCTCCATACCGTGTTGGCTCCAGTCCGCTGGGCCCGCCGCTTTCTTCGGCTTCCGCTGCTGATGTCTTTGGCTCAGAACGTTCACGACCGGAGTCCAGGGTTGAGCGTGTTGCCGCCTCATGTGAGAGCTGACGGCGCGATCGCAGCATGTGGGTGTTCGGGGCTGGTGATGGTTTTTGGGTACGATCAATCATTTTCATGTGTCGTCCTTGATGATATTTGCCATAAGGCCAAACAGTATAACGGATAAATTGATAACGTGACATTTCAAAGGTATCGTCTGGCGCCTAATTTTGCGGCAAAAGCCTTGCGCCGGCAACCCCACTCGGGCAAGACGGGGTCATGAAAAAGATTGGGCTAGACTGTCGCCATGCGGCATTGGAAATACTGGACGAAGTCCTTCGTCAAAAGCAGCCGTTGGATCAGGCGTTTGACCGATCCGTGCGCATTCAGGCGTTTGATGTCCGCGAGCGCGCATTTACCAGAAAGCTGATCGGCACGACCCTACGTCGATTGGGGCAGATTGACGCCTTGATCGCTCACTGCCTGAATAAACAACTCGGTAAAAAGGCCAGAACGGCTGAAATATTGATGCGCATCGGCGTGTGCCAGCTGTTGTTTTTAGAGACGGCGGACCACGCGGCAATATCGACAACAGTTGAATTGGCCCAACACCTGGGCCAGGGACCTTATAAAAAGTTGATTAACGCAGTGTTGCGCCGACTTCAACGTGAGGGAAGCGCTCTGATTACGCACCAAGATGTTCCCCGGCTGAACACGCCGAACTGGTTGTGGGACTCCTGGGTTGCCGTTTATGGTGAAGAAGAAACCCGCAAAATTGCCGATGCCCATTTGATCGAACCCTTACTCGACATATCGTGTGTTGATGAGCCAGAGCGGTGGGCTGAAAAGCTTGACGGCAGTGTGTTGCCCTGGGGAACCGTGCGGCGACAGGCCGGCGGTCGTGTGAATGACCTTCCCGGGTTTGAGGATGGTTTGTGGTGGGTGCAAGATGCCGCCGCCCGATTGGTTGTGACCTTGCTCGGCGATGTTGCGGGGCAGCGGGTTATCGACTTATGTGCGGCGCCCGGCGGTAAAACCCTTTATCTCGCTAATGCCGGGGCGATTGTCACTGCGGTTGATAGGTCGGCGACGCGATTGAAGCGGGTGCATGAAAACCTGGCGCGCCTGAACCTCAATGCTGAGGTGATTGCCGCCGACGCCCTGAGCTGGCGTCCGGAGATTTTGGCCGACGTTATTTTATTGGATGCGCCCTGCTCCGCAACCGGCACCCTTCGACGCCATCCCGATGCGGCCTATCTCAAGGCCCCAGAAGATGTGGCAAAGCTGGCCAGTCTACAATCAAGATTGCTTGATGCGGCGACCGAAATGCTCGCCCCTAAGGGCGTGATTTTATTCTGCACCTGCTCCTTGCAAGCGGAAGAGGGGTCGGACCAGGCGCGCGATTTTCTCAACCGTCATCCGGATTTTCGCTTGGACCCGATCAGTGGTGCCGAAATTTATATAGAAGAAAACCGATCCGGGATGTTTCGTAGCCTGCCATCAGACATGGCCGATCAGGGAGGCCGGGACGGGTTCTTCGCTGCCCGGTTCGTGCGGGTGTGAGCGGCAGGCCGGCAATTGAAAAGTGTATGGGGTGGTTGTTTCGCTCTGGCGTTTATAACCAGACGCTTCGCGCCGAGCCGATTAAGCCACGCGCAATCATACCGACCCTGATTCCCGGCAATGCCGAACTCGGGCGCGCCCTTCGAGTCGGAGACCTGATCAAAACGCTGAGGGTCATCGAACGTCCCGCCGGAGAAAAAAATTACGACCAGGCGTTATCGGCCTCCGTTCACCGTTTTCGCTGGCTTGCTGACCTGTGTGCCAGCGGCCTCGAGTCGACGCCGACGGTGGTCTCTGAACTGATGGCCTTATGGATTGATCAGCACGCCAGATGGCAGGCGGTGTCATGGATACCGAACGTACTCGCTGAACGCCTTGGTCACTGGCTTGTTCATAGCGCTTTTTTGTTGCGTGCCAGTGACGATATATTCCGGGATCAATTTCTGAGTTCCCTCCATCGTCAAGCGATACATCTCAAAAGGGCACTGGCGCTGGGGGGATCGCCCGGCGACGGGTTTTTTGTCGCCAAGGCTGAGGTTTTCTATCATCTGATGTTTGGCCCTCAGGTTTTTCGTGCGGAAGACAGTCTTAACGGATTGGCGCGGCAAATCTCCGACGAGCTCTTGCCTGATGGCGGCCATCGATCACGCAATCCGTCCTTGCACCTAATGGCGCTTCGCAATTTAATTGAAATTCGCGACGCCCTATCCATAAACGGACAAAACTCCCCCGTTTGGCTACTTGTGGCGATTGATCAGATGGCCCCTATGTTGCGCTCGTTCCGTCATGGTGACGGCGGTCTTTGCCTATTTAATGGATCACGACCCGAGACCAGCGATGCGATCGACATGGTGCTCGACCTTGCCGTTTCTAAAGGCAGGGCGATCACCAATGCGGCCCATAGTGGGTTTCAACGTCTGAGTGCGGGGCAGTCGGTCATTGTTATGGATATTGGCGTTCCAGATCTCGTTGGTGACGACGAAAATTCCGGCACGCTCGCTTTTGAATTAAGCAACGGGCGGCGACGGATCGTGGTTAATTGTGGCGTGCCGGAGATGCCATCGCCTGCGTTGCGGGAAATCTGTCGCGGCTCTGCCGCTCATTCGACCCTGGTTCTTGCCGACACCAATTCTTCAGAGATGCAGGGTGCCGCTGCTATGGGGGGGCGCCGCGCGCACCGAACCCATAACATGCGCCAGGACATCGAAAAAAACACGCTGGTCGAATCTGAGCACAATGGTTATCAGCCCTTGTTTGGTCTTAACCACCGGCGGGCGCTCTACCTTTCTGCGGACGGGCTTGATGTGCGCGGTGAAGATAGTCTAACCGGCAATGGGGCACCTCACGGCGGCGTTCAGGGCGTTGTGAGATTTCATTTGCATCCAGAAATCGGCGCGACCTTGGTGGAAGATGGGCGCTCGGTACTTCTGCGGGCGGGTAAGATGCAGGGCTGGCGGTTTCAGTCGTCAGCGAAAGGTATCCGGCTAGAGGATAGTGTATATTTTGGAGATGGCCCGCGCCGCCAATGTCGGCAAATTGTCATTGCGTTTGACCATCGGGCATCTCCGACGGTCCTGAAATGGCGGTTTCAGAGGGAAAAATGAGTGCCCTTAAAGTTGCCAGCGGCGATAATTTTCGCCAAGTTCAATAGTCCGCCACATCCCCTTTAGGTCCGCCAATAGCCCGCCTGGTTTTAGCAAGGCGATCAAGCGATCACGATCAAGGTCGAGATAGGGCGTATGGGGAACGGCGCCGATGATGCAATCGTACGGACCTCTGTCACCAGGGTTTTCAAGCAAGCGGATGTTATATTCCGCCAAAGCTTCGTCCCTGTCGGCAAGGGCGTCGTGAGTGTGGACAGTATGGCCATGGTTACGAAGGGCGGCAATCAAATCGACTATTTTCGAGTTTCGCAAGTCGGGAACATTTTCCTTGAAGGTCAGGCCGAGTATCAAAATGGCTGCGCGCGGTGCCGCGTCAAGGGCGTTGTCGATCTGCCCAGCAACAAATCGCGCAAAGCCATCATTTATGCGCCGTCCAGCGAGAATGACCTCAGGTTCATGGTTGGCTTGACGGGCGGCATGGGCCAAATAATAGGGATCGACACCAATGCAGTGCCCACCGACCAGGCCCGGCTTGAAGTCGAGAAAATTCCATTTTGTAGCCGCAGCTTCGAGAACGTCGTAGGTGTTAATGCCCATTTTGTTGAAGATCATGGCGACTTCGTTGATGAAGGCGATGTTGATATCGCGCTGAGCATTTTCGATCACCTTTGCCGCTTCGGCGGTTTTAATATCCTTTGCTTTAAAGACGCCGCCTTTGGTGATCGTCCCGTATAGGTCACCAAGCAGATCGGTCACGTCGGGCGTTTGACCGGCGACAACTTTGGTGATTTTATCAAGCGTGTGTTCACGGTCGCCAGGGTTGATGCGTTCGGGTGAATAGCCAAGGAAAAAATCCTTGCCGCAGTCCAGGCCGGAGGCAGCAGCCAATGCCGGACCGCAGATGTCTTCGGTGACGCCGGGATACACAGTGCTTTCGAAAACAACCACATTTCCCACTGTCAGCACTTCGCCGACACTTGCAGACGCCGCCAACACGGCGGATAAGTCCGGCATATTGTTGCCATCAACTGGCGTAGGCACGGTGATGATATAAACGTCGCACTCTTCAATATCGGAAAACTCTGAAGTCAGCTTATAACAGGCACGTTCAAGCGATGGGCCATCACATTCGCCTGTGCGATCATGTCGGTTCTGCAGCTCATCAATCCGTTGGCGATTGACATCCAATCCGACAACGGAAAAATGGGCGGACAATCGAACCGCCAACGGCAGGCCGACGTAGCCGAGGCCGACGACGGCGATCTTAAGGTTTTTTGTCGTGGTGAAGGTCATCGAGAAACCAAACTATGCAAAAGACGCGACACTTTCCCGTTCAACACCCGCAATGTCAATTCACGGCTTGGACGGCCCTCTTGGCGCGATAATGCGCTCTAAAAATCTGATGGTAACTTGGCGCTCAACGTCATAGAAAGGGCGCACAGCGGGCTGCAAGATGCCGCACTAAATATTGGCAAGAAATGAAGCAAGAAATTTCACAGTTCTCGCCCGCCGCCAAACTGTTTGCCGTTCTGCTTGGTGTGGCAGTCCCGGCGGTTGCCTTTGGTAGAGCGGCCTTCGCCGTGTTTATTGGGCTGGCGTTGATCGCGCTCTTGGTCGCCCGGCCTGGGCGGGATATTTTGGCCGATCTCTGGGCACAGGTGAAAACCCCTGTCGGCATTCTTGTGTTCGCCACTTTCGCCGCTTGGCTGCCCAATGTCTTTGTCTCCCTTGATCCCGGCCGTTCTTTTGAGGCGGTGTTCAGGACACTGATTTTTGTTGGTGTGGCCTCGGCGTTTTGTTCGTATCTGAGCACCGATCAACGACTGATCACGGTGGCGCTCAAATCCTTTACGGTCGCAGCGGCGATCAGTATCGCCTTTGCATTAATTTCTATGACCGTTTTGCCGGAAATTTTTTGGGCGATGCACCTGAAGGGTTGGCAGTCCAAGCCGATTGGCACACAACTGAAGGGGTTTTCGGCTCTGGCGGTGTTAATCATCCCCGTGCTCGCCCTCGCGGGTTACCGCGCTGCGACCGGCTGGAAGAGTATTTGCGGCATCGTCGCCCTTGGGTTTTTGGTGATCGTCTGGGATAGCTATAATCGCTCAGCCATCGCCGGACTATTAGCAAGCAGCATGGCGGTAAGCTTGGCCGTTCTGGTGCGCAGCGGAACCAAACGCAATGTTTTGATAACCCTCGGCGGGGTCGGAGCCTTAATCGCAGGCACGATTGTCTGGTTGTGGGTGACCCGGGGGTTTGCTCTCAGAACAGTGCCTCAAGATGGGTGGTTTTTCCCCATATGGTTAATTGGTTTTGAACGTCAAACCATTTGGAGTCGGGCGTTAGAGTTTGCCTCTGCATCACCTTGGATTGGCATCGGCGCAAATACCATAAATTTTGTGCCGGGCGCCGATGAGATTATAAAAGGGTCCAGCAACCTTCATGTTATTCCGGCACACCCTCATAACTGGTCGGTTGAAATCTTTGCTGAAACGGGTGCTGTCGGGCTAGGTATATTGGCCCTTACGATCATCGTTGCTGGGTGGAGAACCCTCTCAAACATCCGCCGTTTCGGCGGCGTGGGGTTGGTGTTGGCCCTCGCAGCGATGGCGGGGTATTGGGGGTCGGGGCTTTTTAACTTTTCCTATTGGTCGGCGTGGTGGCAAATGTCCTTTCTGGTCACGCTCGCGTTTTGCTATGCCTGCGCGTGTTCGACCGATGGTTCGACGGAAATTTCAGACTAAAGGTAGTGAGCGTACACGAGCTCAGATGACTTGCAGTTAATGCCTGACAAAACCGGCAAATTTATCAGGTACCTAAATCAACCCTTTTCCAGGGGTTACGGCGTCGTGAAAGACTGAAATCATATAGTCGATCATATCTGGCGTTAAGCCTGGGAAAACGCCAACCCAAAAGACATTGTTCATGACAAAGTCGCTGTTGGGTAGGGTGCCAATTTTACGATAATTGACATCACTATAGGCGGGCTGGCGAATCAGGTTTCCGGCAAATAGCATTCGCGTCGCGATCAGATGGCTTTCAAGATAACGAACGAGCTTATTCTTATCGAACGGCGCATCCGGACGAACGGCAATGGGGAAACCAAACCAGCTTGGCTGTGAATTTTCGGTCGCTCGTGGGAGAATTAGGTACTCCGTTAACCCCTTTAACCCGTCTGATAAAGCGTCGAAATTTCGTTGTCTGGCGTTGTGGAAGCCGCCGAGTTTATCCAATTGGGTTAGGCCAATTGCCGCCTGCATATCGGTAAGCTTTAAATTATAACCAATATGAGAATAGGTATATTTATGATCAAACCCGGCGGGAAGCTCGCCGAGCTGTTGTTCAAATCGAAGCCCGCATGTGTTGTCTTTTCCAGGGTCGCACCAGCAGTCTCGCCCCCAATCTCGAATTGAAAGCGCGGCACTTTTTAATGGGCCGTTGCTGGTTAGAACACAACCGCCTTCGCCCATGGTAATATGATGTGCGGGATAAAAGCTGACGGTGGCGATGTCCCCGAACGAGCCCACGGGCTCACCATCATATTTGGCGCCAACGGCGTCACAGCAATCTTCGATAAGAAATAAATCGTGTTTTTTGGCAAAATTCGTAACGGCCTTCAAGTTAAAAGGATTCCCCAAGGTATGGGCGATAACAATCGCTTTTGTTTTGGGGCTAAGGGCTTCTTCCAGGTATTGCGCATCAATATTGTAGGTTGGAATATCAACGTCAACAAAGACCGGCACTAAGTTATTTTGAACAATGGGGTTTACCGTTGTCGGAAACCCTGCCGCGACGGTAATAACTTCATCGCCGGATTTCAGTTTTCGTTCGCCTAACAGAGGCGATAAAAGAGACGACACGGCGACTAAATTCGCGGAAGACCCAGAATTCACCAACATTGCCCATCGACGATCAAAGACCTTCTTGAATCTCGTTTCAAATTGATCGCTGTACGGCCCGGCGGTCAACCAGAAATCTAACGAGCAATTAACGAGGGCACTTATATCACTTCCGTCAAAAGTACGCCCGGAAACTGGAATGGCAGACTTTCCCGGCACAAATGTGCTAGCTGGAAATTCTTCTACCGCAAATTTCTCGACGAGGGACAAAATTTCTTGACGTAGACGATTGCTATTTGCCGTCAATGCGGGGCTCCATAAAAGTAAATTTAGCGACTTAAGGGGGAATTAAGGTTAAAAAAAAGCGCTGTTTTCTCGGTTTCAGCCATTATCGTTTAAGGACGATTCAATTATACTAACAGGGCCTTTTTTTATCTGTTTGTATATTCGGCCGAGGTATTCACCAATGATGCCTAGAAAAAGGGCGTTCAGCGTAATTGAAAATAAAATTAGAATTGTTGTGGTTGCAAAGCCCGCAGGCCAATCCTGACCATACAATAAATTGCTTACGAAATAGATTATGATTCCGGCAAGGGTGATTACAGCCATAACAAGTGCGATGAGTGTGGCAATTCTTAAGGGGATGACGGAGTGATATAAGATACCGTCGAGGGCAAGGGACACAAGCTGGAAAAAGGAAAACTTGCTCTCACCCCGTTCTCTTTTTGCACGATCATAAGGTATGCCTGTTTGGTTAAACCCGATTGCAGCGATCATGCCTCTTAAATACGGCTGGCAATCATCAGACTGATTTAGCGCCTCCACCACGCGCTTGGACACCAACCTAAAATCACCAGCGTGGTGAGGCAGTTGGTCTTCGGATAATTTATCGATTAATTTATAAAACCCGGCCCGAAGTGAATTAATAAACACCCCTTCCTGGCGGCTGCGGCGTATTCCATAGACCACGTCATAGCCTTTATCATACAATTCGAGGAATTCTGATATCATTTCAGGAGGATCTTGAAGATCGCAGTCGAGCTGAACGATTGCGTCGCCTTTGGCTTTGACATAGCCCGTTAGTATCGAGCGTTGATAGCCAAAATTTTTAGAAAACCTGAATACCCGAACCCGCGTATCCTTTCTGGATAAGAGCTTAAGCGCCTCAAATGAGCCATCGGTACTATGATTATCTGTAATGACAAACTCAAAGTCATAACGGTCCTGAAGGGTTGCAACAACAGATGTCACCCGATCATAAAAGGGGACGATATTGTCGATTTCATTAAGTATGGGGACAACTATAGAAATGAGTCGTTTTTTTGCCAAAACTTAAAGCCTCTTGAACGCCAGAATTCTGATTTGATACCGATAAAGTTCAATTTGTTGGGAACATAAAGTTTCACGTGTAAACCACAATCATTTCTTTAAGCAATTTATCAACGAGAAAGTGCCTCAATTGTATTTTTTACGCCGACCTGGATACCGATTTGCGGTCTCCAGCCGGTAACGCCCTGAAAAAGAGTGCTGTCACCAATACCCCAATCCGACTCGTCATCTCGATTTTGAGCAGCACCAAACTTTAGAAGAGACTTTGGTGCGCCGAGTGTATCAGCGACGGTCTCACACATTTTTCTGACGGTGTTGGGGGTCCCTGTACAAACGTTATAAACCGGATGGGCCGTGATCGTGGGCGTTAAGATTGCCGCTTTGTAAGCTTCAAGAACGTCCGTTAAATAGGTGAAATCCCGAAGTTGTTTGCCAGAAGAAAGGTTGACGGTTTTGCCTTCGATCAGCTGTTGTTGCATATAGGGAATTAATCGGTGCTGTGGTTCTCCGGGACCATAAACGTGAAAGAGGCGCAAGCAAACAAAGGGTATTCTTAAGGAATAGGCAGACGCGGTACCCATTATGTATGATGCCGCTTTTGCGCTTCCGTAAATTGAAAGGGTCAATAGTGAATGACTCTCCGTGATCGGCGTTGGCTCCAACGTCTGACGATATTCGAACCAGCTGCCGGTTTGAATAAAAAGCCGTGGCGGAGCTTTAGAAACGGCGGAAAGAATATTTAAAAGAAACCCAATATTTCCATCATAAAGATTTCGTGCGGAACGTTCGTCTGGCCGAACGCCGGCAGCAGCGAGGTTTATGATTGTATCAAATTGCTTTCCACCTAACGCGGTTGTTAGGTCAGCAGATTCTGATGATGACGTGGTTAGAAAACTTAGCCCCGGAATGTCGGAAAGGCGGCCTTGCTGCCCTCGGGATGGTATGACCAACGCGGTAACGGAGAACCCTTCAGTCAGCAAAAAAGAGATCAGGGCCCGCCCGATAAAGCCGGTTCCGCCTAGTATGAGAACGGATGGTGATCTGCCAGTCACGGTAATCGTCGGGTGTAATCAAGAAGTTGGTCAAGGCATAAGGTTTGGGCATTTTCCGGGTTTTCCAGAAATTTCCGATACCAGTCTGCGGTTAATTTTAATGTTTCTTCAATATCGAGTACCGGACTAAAGCCTAGCTTCGATTGCGATTTGCCAATATCAAGGGTTAAAAGATGAGCCTCATGCAGGTTCGAGAGGTCCGGTTGACTTTTCACCGACCCCTGGCCCCATATTTCGACAAACCGTTGTGCAATTTTCTGAACGGCAATTGCCGCGTCGGGTTTGGGGCCGAAATTCCAGCCTTCCGCGAAAGTATCATTGCCGCCTGTTAATTGGGCGCCAAGCATGAGATAGCCTCTGAGGGGTTCGAGGACATGTTGCCAGGGGCGGACGGAATTTGGATTTCGAATTATGACGGCTTTATCTTGTTCAACTGACCGCACAATGTCGGGAATCAAACGGTCCTCGCACCAATCACCACCTCCAATGACATTTCCCGCCCGTGCGGACCCGACCAAGGCGGCGTTAGGTCCCTGGAAAAAAGAGTGCCGATAGGCATTTGTGACCAATTCGGCACAGCCTTTGCTGGAGCTATAAGGATCGAGTCCACCCATGGGGTCATCTTCGACAAAGTCATTTCCAAGCTCTCGGTTTTGGTAGCATTTATCAGATGTGACGATAACGATGGCTTTGGTTTCACGACAATGCCGTGCCGCCTCCAAGAGATTGACCGCGCCCATAACGTTAGTGGCATATGTGCTTACCGGTTCGGCATAAGATCGCCGAACAAGCGATTGCGCACCAAGGTGAAAGATTATGTCGGGACGAATATCCTTGATAACGGTCGACACTGCGGTCAGGTCGCGCAGGTCGCCATATACGGAATTTATTTCATCTTCCACGTTAGCGACCGCATATAAATCGCGCTTTATATCTTCGGGCGGAAGGGCAAACCCCGTAACATTTGCGCCAAGATTTTTTAGCCATAACGAGAGCCACGCGCCCTTGAAGCCCGTGTGACCGGTAATCAAGACATTGGCATCTCGATATAATGCTAGATATGCGGGTGCCGTCACCAGATTTTCCACGGCGCATGACCAGACTGCCACAAGGCTTCCAGCCCCATTTTTTCACGTAATGTATCCATTGGTTGCCAATACCCTTCGTGGCGAAATGCCATAAGTTGTCCATCGGCGGCCAAATTACTCAAGGGTTCGGCTTCCAGTCGGGATGTATCGCCGTCGATGTAGTCGAAGATGCCGGGTTCAAACACAAAAAATCCACCGTTTATCCAGCCTGCTTGGGACGGGGATTTTTCCGCAAAATTTTTGACCTCGTTGCCGTCAAGGTCCATTCCCCCGAACCGTGCCGGAGGGTGTGCGGCTGTGACAGTGGCTAATTTTCCATGACTTTTATGAAAGGCCAGCAAGCTCCGAATATCGACATTGCCTACGCCATCACCGTAGGTGACCATAAACGTAGAGTTTGATAAATGCTTTCGCATTTTTAATAAGCGACCACCAGTCATCGTGTCCAGGCCGGTGTCGATACACCCAATATGCCAATTGGGCGACTTTGCGTCGCCTAATGTGATGTCGCCGCTCGCGAGGTCGACAAACAGATCGCTATTATGGCGGAAAAAATTGGCGAAGTACTCTTTGATAACTTCGCCTTTATAACCGCAAGCAATCAAAAACGTATTTTGTTCGTAAGCGGCATATATATTCATTATATGCCATAAAATAGGCATCCCGCCAATTTCCACCATCGGTTTGGGAATGAACCGCGTCTCTTCACTTAACCGAGTTCCTAGTCCGCCGGCCAAGATTACCACCTGTATGCTGTCACTCACGCGAAAACCCTGAATTCTCGTTAAAATTAAGAGGATTATTATGGACTATGATTTCGACGACCATGAGCTAAATATTGCAAATAATGAGTGTCAATGCATGACCTTTTTGAATAAATCTGCAATGTCCGGGCGATGGTACTTAAAAAGTATATTATGAGTGCCGGCAGGAATGCGCGCCGCCATTTGGATGAAGTTTATTGGGACGACATCAACGGCTTGACCGTCTGCGGTGGCTGACCAGAAGGGCATATGTTGAGTATTGACGACAACGATCCCGCCTTCGGGTGCCCGCACATTAATTGCATACCCGTCAGTGATGCGCTCATAGTGATCAACCTTAAACGACGTGTTCGTCTTCCCCAAAATGGGCATCACTTTTTGTTCTGCGACAGCGGTTTGTCCTGGTGCTTTGGCGGCCACTTTTAAAACTTCGATAAATTCGTTGGCACTTAAGCCGTCGGGTACAGATCTCAGGGCGGTCGGCGTAAATATCTGGGGATAGGGGCTGGGAAGCGCGTAAACATAGAGGTCGGTAAAATCGAAAATTCTTTCGACTCTTTCTTTTATGTAGGCCCATAAATTGGCAGACCGTTCGAAGCGCGTGATTGGTGGGTGCGCTGGTTTGGCGACTAACTTTAACCCGCTATCATCAGCGAACGGGATAGGGCTTAATATAAACCCGACATTTACAAGACGCAGAAGGTCCAGGGAGAATTGTTCGCCAACCCCGTGGTATTTTTTGTCTTTCCAGCGTTTCCAATCAACAAACATTCTGGAGTCTTGACTGGCGGCGAAATTGTCGCTCTTACGAATACCGTTGCCAATAAAGGCGGTCATTTGTTTCGGCCGAAGCATCAAAAACTGATCGATTGGCTCGAGGTTGAAACTACCGAGAGCGAGGCCGGGCTCAGGGCCCAAGTCTCGCACACGCAACGTCATCACCCGAAAAGCGGCGTCCGGTCGCCACTCTGTGGACAGAACGGTGTCAATGGTGCGATATTGGCTCTGACCTCCATGATAAATAAAACTGCCAAAGTTGTAGCTCTTGAAATAGGTCAGCGAGCCGACCGCAGTCGCCAAAATCAATATTCCAGCCAGGTTACTGTCGGCGGCGACCCTTTTTGACTTGAGCAGATAGGCTTGTAGTTGGCTCGCGGCCTGGGCCAAGGGTGTCAGCGTTAAGCCCGTTAGCGCCAAAAGGACGTAGTGATGGGATAAGTTTTTGAGAAACCCTAAGCCGATTTTCTCAAACGGAAATAACAGCAACGTCATGTAGGTGGCCATAACACCAAAAACGGCTACGCTGGCGCGGTGTCGTAAAGGGTCTCTGGTCCACCACAAAATGCCTACAGCCACGATGGAAATAATGGAGATGTGATGTTCATTAAAGGCGTAATTGGGAAACTGGCGAATTGTTTTCATGAATTCAGATAACAGGTCGGCTTGTGGTGCGATGGTGTCTCCGCGGAAAGTAAACGGGGAAATTTGAAGCATCGCGTAGAGTGACTCTCCCCAATTGATAATCAGAGCGCAAAAAAGAATGAGCAACAAAGCCGCCAGACGAAGGTTAATGCGGTTTAGCAGGATGGCGGCAAATGCTAGGCCAACAAATAGTGTTTCTGCATTATGGGTCGGGTCGAGATAAATCGCTGCGCCGACTGCCGTCGGTACTGCGTATCTCCAGTATTTGGGTTCCTTTGACCGGGCGACCATGGTGTAAATCGCCAACGGAAGAAAGCTCAGCCCGGCGCCGACGGAATAAGTGACAATCACCAGGTTGTGCGTGGAAACGGTAAAGAGTGCTGCAGCGGCGGCACAGATTAAGACATCAGCCTTGGTCGTATATCGACATAACCAATAACTTCCCAGATAGCCGACTGTCACAACAATAAACTTATGAAGAAGAATGGCGATCCATATCGGGAACAACCGAAACCAAATTAGCTCCGGCGATATCAGTTGAATATTTGGCGATAAAGCCGTGTAAACATCACTACCGGAAGAAATGCTGTGCCCGAATTGCCCTCCCAAATGCTGGCTTAGCAAATATAAATAGTAGGGAGGATAAAGGTCACCTTCCTCATCCATATGAACGTATGAATTGCTGCCTAAAAAATAATATTCGAACAGACAGATTAGCGTCCATAAGCCAAAAAAAATGTAAGCATCTTTTATGACGATCCTGTTCCGGCACACAACGACGACGAGCGCCGCGAACACGCCCGCGAGCTCTGAAAAAATGATGAACTTATCAAAAAGGGCCATGATTGCGATGAAGACTAAATGTATTTATTTTACGAGCTTAGATCTCATTAAAAGATCGAATATGCGCTGTTCAAATAAATTTTGCGGACTGAATTTGCGACTAATCACCAGCCGAACGACGCGCCAAATACGACGAGGATGTCCGAGATAGGCTAGAATATAAAACAAGCCATGCCCAAAAGTCGTCGCGAGCATTAATACTAAAGACGGGACATTAGGGCAAAACTTAGATTTCGCAGTTAAATCAAATTGGGAAACCAAACTGCTAAAGTACTTGTCGCTCAATTCAGGGATGACGCCATCGGAACGCAATTCATCAAAAAGCTGCGACCCTGGATAAGGGCTAAACTTGGCAATGTTACAGTCATGTGCTCCCGCAAAAGCCATCTGAATGGCATAGCGTAGGGTTTCGAAAACGTGTTTGGTCCGTTCATGAGGGAAGCCAATGATTAAATTCACTTTGACAATGTGTCCGGCCTTAACAGCCATTTGGATGCTTTCAGTAATGCTCTCCAGGTTGACTTTTTTCTTAATGGCAACAAGCGTTTCTTTTGAGCCGCTTTCTGGCGCGTAAACAAGATATTCGCAGCCTGCTTCATAAATTGCGGCCAACGTCTCTTCGTCGAGCGCTTCGGACCGTGTCCCCGAGGGAAGTTGCCAAATGAATTTCAGGCCCCGCCTTTTTATTTCTGCACAAAAATCCAGGGTCCATTTTTTCTTGACGATGGCCGTCAGATCAAAAAAATCAATGCTGTTAGCATCATACTCGTTGATCAAAAACTCAATTTCATCAACGACCTGCGTCACGTCGCGCATTTTGTACCGGGTGGTCCACATACCTGGGTTTGAACAAAATGTACACTGATACGGGCACCCGCGTGTGGCTAAAATGGGCATATTTCTGCCTTTCGAAACGCCCATTGTCCAATTGTCGATGAAATAATTTTTGACCGGGCACAAATGCCAGGCCGGGCGCGGAAGCTCGTCGATCACCTCGATCCGTTGACTTAAGTCCGTACTGACATAGGTCCCGTCGTCATCAAGAAAAGAACAGCCGACGACGTTGTTCGTCGGTTTGTCATGAAATAGATTATGAACGAGGTTTAAAAACGTAAGCTCCCCCTCCCCTGTAATGACAAAATCAATTTCCGGGCAATCTCGCAATACGTACTCTGGTAACGACGTTGCGTGCTCACCGCCGACGACAATCGCCAGCTCTGGGTAGTTCTTGCGAATCTCTTTTATAAGATCTCGGTGTAGAAGCCATTCTTGGGAAAACATCAACGACAAGCCAACAACGGCGGCGTCAGGATCGATCCGGGCAATGATTTGCGCTTTCGACAGGCCTTGAACATTGTAAAAACCGCATTCGGAACGTGTGATTTGGTAAATATCCTCACCAACGCTGTCAAGAATGCTGACATTGTAATTAGCGTTCTCTAGAACTGCGGCTAAATAAGCAGGACCAATTGGAAGGGTCACTGGGGCACTGTATGAGTTTTTTGAAGATGCGGAAAATGGCCGGATGATCTGGACAGACCGCCGGTCTGAGGCGGGTGCACGATAAATGTCATAAGCATCTTTGACGGACCGCTTGTCTTGGTCGCGGACAAGGCTGCTTTTCGACAGCGAAGTTTTAACGGTCTTGACAAACACATCAGATTTTTCATCGTTACGGTTTGTAAAGTCTTCTGCCGCAGTTACATTTTCCATTAGAAATAACCTATAGTTTTAAGCCGATGTCAGCCAAGGTGTTTCGACACTTACACCCAACAAGTTTTAGCGAGAGACATCTCAAGAGATGAATGAATATCATTTCAATATTTTCAAACTCTTTATGTAATGCTCAATTTCCGAGATGGCACCCGGTAATTCCGTGAAAGTATGAATTATTTGGTCGGCACCGATGTCGCTGGCGGGCGTTTGTGAATACCCGTAAGAAACCACGACTATGGGAACACCTGCATTTTTGGCACCGGCGACATCTGTTTCGCTGTCACCGATAAACACGGCGTCTTCGGGTTGACTGTCGAGAGCGTCAATAACGTCGAAAACATGGCGGGCGTCAGGTTTTTTGTAAGGACGGCTATCGCCGCACACGACAACAGGAAAAAATTGAGTAAGATTCAGCGCCTCTATAACCGGAAAGGTTGTCGCTTCGGGCTTATTTGTGCATATACCCAGTTTGTAATCAGCCAGCACAAGGCGCTCCAAGGTCTCAACAACACCAGGGTATATGGTGGTTTGCTTTACGGGATGAGAACTGTAATGAGATTTAAACACTTCGCACAAATCATCGACTAAACCGGGATCACCTTTTACATAAGAAAGCGCTTTTTCGACAAGTTGGCGGGCACCACCGCCAACCATTGTTTTCACCAATTCAACCTTTAACGAATTGTAACCAACGCTTGCCAGTGCAAAATTTAGGGCGATACAGACATCCGGAATGCTATCAATCAGTGTTCCGTCTAGGTCCATAACGAGCGTTTTCATTGGAATTGTCCTTTAACAGCTGAGGCCTGTAAAACGGCCTTAAATTGCGTTCGAATGGGTGTTCCAATGTTATCAAAGCAGATCTTGATCGTTTGCTCTCCGCGTTGACAAAAATATAGCTGCATGTGATAAAATGCGCCAATCTGCCAGTCGTGGCCGTTGATCCTTTGTATTAAGAAGGCAACCGCCCAAAAAGCCAATTTACTGGAATCAATCGTGCAAAAATTCTTGAACAAACGAACCGTCAATCTGGTTCTGGCGATTTCGTGGTGTGGAATGGTGACGATTTCATATCTGTGGGTCAACGTCGGTTATTATTCCGAAAAAATATCGGCGTTCGGCCGCTTTGCAATCAATTTAATCGGGGGCAATTAATGCCAATTCTCTTTGTTTTAGTGATGGCGTTGATTTTTCTTGGGCTGGGTTGGCGGATTGTATCACGGTTAGATAGCGCCAATGTCTTATCCAACGGCGAACGCTTAGTTGTTTCCTATCTAATTGGTTGTCTGATTATTTATCTCGGCGTATTCGCAGTCGGACTGTACCGACTGGACGGTCCGAGCATGTGGGCACTGGTTACGGTCAGCGCGCTCCTATCTGTTCCGGGACTGATGCAAATTCCATGGAACACTTTCATTGACGCGGCGGGCCGCGAATTGCAGCTGTCGCGACAAGAGCGTTGGCTTGGCGGGCTGTGGTTGGCCGTCTTGGCCGTTGGCCTCAGTGCCCTTATTCAAGGCATGGCGCCGCCAAACGATTACGACAGCTTGATGTACCACCTGACCCAACCACAATACGATGTTGAACTGGGCAAAATTAGTATCCCTTGGGATCGCGCGCTTGGCACGGAACTCTTTCCTGCCCTTGCCGGCAATCTGTCACGGTTGGCATTGGCTATAAGCGGTTCCGGGTCCGCGCAAATGTTACATGGAATGTTGGGTCTCATCGCGGCGTTGGGGTCAGGCATGCTCGCTTTGCGTGTGGGATTTGGCAAACGAGGCGCGCTTGGTGCCGCCTTATTTTTCCTGGCGACACGGGTTGTTATTTGGGAAATGGGTACGGTCGAAGTTGATGTTCCGTTAGCCAGCTATTTAATTGGCGCTTTGATCGTCTACCAGACTTTGAGAACAAAACCACAGTTCGGGATCGCACTACTATTTGGCCTTTTGGTTGGTAGTGGAATTCTAACCAAGTACCACGGCTTCATTGTTGCAGCCGCATTTGCCCCGGTGATTTTATGGGATTTGTCTCGCAAACAATTGCCATTGTCTGTTGCGATTGTTGGGTCGGTTACGGCGCTGATAACACTGATGCCGCATATGGTGCGTAATTTCTGGATAACTGGAAACCCAATTTTCCCCATTTTTAACACCATTTTTATCCCTGAAAAACACAATTTCTTTAACGCAGGCGCGGCCTATCAGGACGGCGGATATGGTACGGGCAGAGGCATTTTCGATTTGCTGATCACGCCCTGGAACATGTTCGTGTACCCCATGCAGGTGTTTGACGGGATGATTTTTGGCGCCCCTTACTTATTTGCATTTGCGCCTCTTATTCTACTTGCCCCGGCGCATGCAAAAAAATGCCTGCCGGCGCTGTCCGTCGCCGTATTCTATTTTTTAGGCTGGTTTTACCTGCTTGATTTTCAAGTTCGTTTTTTGCTGCCAATTGTCCCGGTTTTGTCGGTCGTCGCGGTTGGGGGCGTGATTTCATTTTGGACTCTAAGCGAGCAAAATAAGCTTTTGAAGGCCGCCTTTGCCGGATTGGGGCTGGTCCTAGGCCTCAATCAGCTGATGTTTGTCGGCATTTATAGCGTGATTCGTTTGCCTGCTGCTGTGGGGTTGATTAGTCCTGAGTATTTTCACTCGAAAACGCCAACCATGAACGGCGCAAATTATGGAACCTGTTCGTATATCCGAGATCATATTAAGGCCGGTGAGACGTATTTTTCTATTCTTCAACCGCACTCCTATTATTGCCCCCAGGCGTCAGTCGTCCATGTCTATTTCCCAGATGAATCGCAGTGGTGGAACGAGGTCAAGGATCGCCCATCTGAACTTCCTCTATCCGAGTTTATACGGCGCGCAGAGCAGGCACAGTTTCGGTATTTTATTGCGCCGGTCCGAACCTACAATCGGCGAAATGATACCGCTAAAATGATCATTAAAAAGGCGACGCTATCGGGCGCGCGCTTCGGACAATATCTAAGGCCAGTATTTGAGACGCTAACGCCGCTTAAGGAAGGGCCGTACACCGGAGTTTATGATGGGCCGCAAGTCATCAACGGACTAAAAGAGTTATTGGCGACGCAAACCCAGCCCCCTGCAACAGATTAGGATTCCTAATCAGCGGTTCGTTCGGCGACGAGCAGGATATTTTTGCCGAAAGGTGGGGGCGCTAGACTTTCCAGCCCGCGCGACAGAGGCGCAACTACGGCATCGTATATGCCGACCAGCACTGGGTTGAACCCAGTCGCGCCCATGACCGTGTTGAGCAGCCACCAAGGCGCAACGCCGAGAGTATCAAAATATCGCGATTGGATGATATTGAAACCCGCGCCAGTGACTTTTTCGTTTAATTCCGGTCGCTGGTACCGGCGATAATGACCAACCAGCGCATCCAAATCACTATAAAGAAACTTGAGGGCTGGAACGAATAGAAGAAGATTACCACCGGGCTTGAGTATGCGATAAAAACCGTCAAGTGCGGCACTGTCGTCTTCTATGTGCTCCAACACATTGACGAGAACAATGGTTTCATAGGCCCCATCACTGATCGTCGGAAGTTGATTCTCTAAGGATTCTTTGATGATCTTGACGCCGTCGTCACCCTTAAAGTTTTGCCGAAGGGTTACTTCCAGATTGGTTGAAGGCTCAACGAGATCAAGCTTCGTCACGTGTGGCCGGACAAGAACAGAAATGTTGCCCGTCCCGGCACCAAATTCGACAGTTTGCCCAGACAGATAAGGTTGGAAGGTGTCAACAATCCAGCGTTGATAGCGGTGCAACGTCGCCAGCGCTTCCAGATCTGACCCTTCATAAAGCGGTGGCGTTTCGTCGGTGCGGCTCATCTGGCGACGATCTCCTTAAGACGGGCATTGTGCGTGGGAAATATTGTCCTCACGACGTCAACGCGAGACGTTCGTCGTACAGTGGGTTACTCTGCGCCGATGAAAACGGTATCGGCCCAATCGAGAAACCGCTTGAGGCCATCATCGAGATCGACAATCGGTTGAAATTCCAATTGTAGTCGGGCTTTGCGGATATCGGGTGCGCGGCGATTGGGTTCGTCGGCAGGGTAGCTGTCGGGGTATTCGACAATATTGTGCTGTACCGGTTTGGCAGACACCTCGCCGATCTTGTTGACCAGATCGACCATCGAAATCTCTGGCTTCGGATTGCCAATGTTATAGGCCTCGCCTGGGACGCCCTTGAGAATCACCAATAGGAAACCGACCATGGCGTCTGTGATGTAGCAGAATGTCCGCGTCTGGTTACCGCTTCCGTATACATTTAAGGGCTGCCCCGCCTTTATTCGGCTGGCGAAGTTGGGCAATACTCGGTAATCGGTCTCCTGCATGCCGGGGCCAAACACATTGAAGGGCCTGATGGTATTGGTTTTGGTCCCGTGGGTCGTGTGGTAAATATAAGCCAATGTTTCACCGACGCGCTTGCTTTCGTCGTAACACGCTCGCGGACCCTGACACGATACATTTCCGCGGTAGCTTTCGGCCATCGGCACGTGTTTTGGATCAGGATCGCCGTAGATTTCACTCGACGAGAAAAAGGAAAAGCGCGCGTCGTGGGCCTCTGCCAGCTCCAGCATACGGCGAGTGCCGGTAATTGCGACTTCCAGCGTTTCCAACGGATAGGCCCGGTAATAGTAAGGCGACGCGATACCGGCAGCATGAATTACGTAATCCAATGGGCCATCCCAGGCAAACGGTTCAATCACGTTGTGGTTGACGAAGGTGACATTGTCGAATTCCGGGATTTCCGAGCCTTCTTTGCCTGCCGTAATCAGATTATCGAGCGCCACCAGCTTCACAGGCTCGTCCAACACGGTTTCGTTGAGGCGGGCGAAAATTTCCATGAAATAACGCCCGAGAAAACCACGACCACCGGTTAGCAATACGGTTTTTCCGGCAAAGGCTGCAGCCGGAACGGCGAGCCGCTGGGTGATCTCATCAATATCAGATTTGAGAAGAAATTCGGTCATATTAAATTTTATCCACTAATACATTTCAAGTTGAGGCAGGGGCACGATGAACGTGCCGCCGGATTCGGTAAACTGTTTATGCTTTTCCATAATAGGGTGGGCAAAATTCCATGCAAGAATGACGATGACATCAGGTTTTTTATCGTAAATGGCGGACGAGGGCACCACTGGAATATGCATGCCCGGAGAATACAGGCCTTGTTTAAGGGGGCTGTCATCGACAATAAAGTCGATCAGATCGGGGCCGATTTCAAAATGATACATCAAGGTGGTGGCCTTGGCTGGCGCACCGAAGGCAGCGATTGATTGGCCTTTGGCCTTTAAGTCACGTAACCGGGCTGAAAGTTGGTTTCCCAAAAGTCCAATCCTGGTGCCAAAATCAACGTAAGTTTCGGCCTTGTTCAGGCCCATCTCGTTTTCCACCTGAACTAGGTTATTTACCGACGGGCTGATCGGTCTGGATCCAGACTTAGGTTGGGCGACAGCGCGTAGTGAACCCCCGTGTGAGGGTACCCGAACGGCATCGATTAACTCCATATCGTGGGCGCGCATGAATGCTGCCAGCGGTCCGACCGTATGGTAGGCAAGGTGTTCGTGATAGATTGTGTCGAATAAGGTATGTTCAAACACGTCAACGAGATAGGAAACCTCGAAAACGAATACGCCATCATCATCGATTAATAATCGAATGCCGTCCAGCACGCTGCCAAGATCATCAATATGGGCGAACACGTTATTGGCCGTAATAATTGAAGCAGTACCATGTTCGGCTCTGATTTCTTTGGCCATGGCAGGAGAATAAAAACCGGTGAGGGTTGGGATGCCAGCGGTCGTTGCATTGGCGGCAATATCTTTCGCCGGATCGACGCCAAGAACCCGGAAACCAAGATTTTTAAATGCTTTTAGCAGGGTGCCATCATTCGACCCAATATCAAAAATCAGCGAACTCGGTGTTGGGCCGTAGTTGTCTATAACGTAGGCGGCATAATCGGTAAAATGTTTTACGAAAACCGGCGAGGTGCCGGATACGTACACATAGTTTTCAAATAGAACGCGCGGATCAACGACATCAAGTAATTGGACATGATGGCAGTCTTCACAAAAATATAAATCAAGAGGGAAGGCTTGCTGTTGCTGATCGCGCTGATCAACCGAAACGAATGCATTCGCGGGTGGGCTAGCCTTTAGCGCCAGAACCTTAGTTAGACTGGTTCCGCCGCATAGACGGCAGGTGTTTCTGTGATGGCATGCGTCACTCATCCAATCAGCCGTCGTCTTTCGGCCGCCAAGAAATAGTGCCGGTATCATCAAGCATATCGACGCGGACAACGTCGGCTTCGTAGGTCGCTTGATCGCGCGGATTACGCGATAGAGTGAGAAATACAGTATCTTCCGGGAATTTCATGCCATGATCGATCATTGGTGGGGTGAAGACCATTTGACCCTGCTTGACCAGCAGCATTTCTGGTTCGTCCTCGTTACCGGTCGGACGGTGATAGTATTCGATACAGCCGGAAATTACGTAGCAATAATGCCAGTCAGTTTTATGATAATGATTGGCGCGCAGTGCGCCCTTTTTCGACTCAATCATTACCGCCGACCGCATCATCCGATCGACCAAGGGCTGAATAGCACCGCGATCATCGACAAACGGGGTCTCTAGGGGCACGATCGCCTGATCAGGCCAGCTCATGCGCTCTTGATCTGTAACGGGGTCGATATCGGGTCCGGGCATGAGCGGGGCTCTCCTTTTAGGGCACCTTAATAGAACAATAAGCAAGGCTGCCGAATGCGAGATTGGTATAATCTGCGGGGCCGGGGACGGCAAGGGCGAAAACTTTGGGATTAATTAGCCGACGACGGTCAGTAATACCAAGTCCTCTAAGTCATCAAATTAAAGGCTGATGAAATTCAAGGTGCCCTGATCCAACAGTGCGGCGACGACACTAAAGACCTTTTTGGCGAGAAAACCGCCTTCGAATAATTGTGAAAATCACGGCGATTGCGTGATGGGCGCGGATTTTTTTTCCTTCTTCATAGGTGCGGCCGTGATAACTGACCGGAACTTCATAAAAAGATTTTCCTTTACGCGTTGCCTTGGAGAGAATTTCTGCGTGTTGCTCCCATCCTTCTGTTTGCAGCATGTCTGCGTCGACGAGGGTGCGACGGAACATCAGATAACAGCTATAAACATCTGTAAATGTGGTATTATTGAATATATTGAAAACAAACGTTATCAAGTAATTGCCAATTTTATGCCAGAAATACGACACCCGAACAAATTCGGGTGCAAGAAAACGACTTCCCATGACCACATCAGCATCAAATCGCAACACTGGCACCATTAGTTTTTTGTAATCGGCGGGATCGTATTCCAGGTCAGCATCTTGAAATAGAATGTAGTCTCCGCAGGCTTCTTTCATACCGGCCTTGACGGCTGCACCCTTGCCACCATTGCGGGGTTGCTTGATCAATTTTGTGTACAGGCCCGAATTGGCCTCTAACAATTCCACCGTGCGGTCTTTCGAGCCGTCGTCGATGACAATAACCTCGAACTCAATACCGTCGATACTTTGTTCAGATACAGCCTTCAGAATATCAAGAATTGTCGCTTCTTCATTGTAGGCAGGAATAAGAATAGTGATTTTAACCACAAATTTGATCCATTTTTTCGATAAAATAAGAAAACACTGAGTACGGGCTGTACATCAAAATACGGCGGCTGAACGAGCTTTATACTCTGACATAATTGCCCCATCAAGGTGCCCATCTCGCCTTTTGCACCTGTCGTCCGAAACCTTTTAGCCTGAAAGCGGGCAGGAGCGCCCACCGACACGAAGGATGAGCTGCTGCTGTGCGGATTCTACCGACATTGCCAGTGATCGCGAGCTTATTCCGTTGTACTTGAGGCGCTGGATTTCTTCGACGCAGCCCATGGACAGTAGAACTTTCCACTGATTGCTTCCGTTTGAGCCTCCGGAAGAACGATTTTCGTCAATTGTATCGGTTATCGCCAAAATGTGAGTAATGCCGGTTTTCTTGAGCTGCTGATAATATAAGGATGGGTTAAAGGCTTGTAGACGAACATCGATTAGGTTTTGGTTCGAAGTGTGAGCGTAAAATGTCGGCACATCGACCAGATATATTAACTCGCGGCGGTCGATCAGAACCCGGTCCGTTGGCTCTAAATTCTTATTGAGCCATTGTACGGCGTTATACCCAGAAATATTACGCGCTAGAAAACCGTCTCTGCTTTCGCCACTGAACTGATACCGCATATAATTAATGGAACTCGCACTGTCTGCAGCCAGCTGCAGGCCCAAGACCAATGCGGCTGCCAAAACCAAAGGTTTTTCCGTTCCGGTAATCTGTGACCAACGGCAGGATAGGGTCATGGCCATCATGAGGGCCACTGGATATATCGGCACCAAATGGCGGACCCGCTGCGAACTGCCGCTGAAAAACCAGAGCGCGTAATAGAAAATGACGACCACTGCCGCTGTCAATAACGGGCTTGACGAAAGGCGTGCGCGAAACCGCCAAAATCCAGCGACGGCAAAGGGCAACACTGCAAGCAATATCAACCCTAGCCCAGCACGCTCGGAATCAAAAATGGCGGATGTTGAGAATGTCGCAAGAAATGGATATTTCAGAGCGGATAAAAGTGTGACCGGAATAGCATTTTCGCTGACAAACAGGTTTTGGCGCATGGCCTGATGATGGGCTTCATCCCAGAATTCATATCTGCCATAGTCCAGAACGCCGTACAGCATGGGAAACACTGGATCTCCCGTATGGATCCAGTTCCATGCATACCACTGAAAACCAACGAGACAGACGGCTATGCTGAACAGAAAAAGTGCCAATGACCGACGACGGACCGTAAAGAGCGCGGCACCACAGGCAGCGGCAAAGAACAGGCCGGTGTATTTGGCTCCTACAAACATGCCGGTGGCCATGCCTGCCAGCACAGCATATCGTACAAACCCGGTTTCTCGACCTCTGAGAAGCGCGGCGACGGTAACGATGACAAAGCCGGCATTGCGGACTTCGATCTGACCGGAGCCTCCGCCATAGAGGACGACAGGCGTGGTTAGCCAGATCAGTACGGTTGCCAATGACCACGGGCGATCCAAATAGTGGCGACACAGGAAATACAGGGCCCCTGCCACGCCCCATCCCGAAACCATGGTCCATAGGGTCATCGCCTTTTCACCGCCAAGACCCAAAACGGGAATGTATGTCATTTGGACCAATAGCGGGATGGCACCATCGACAGCTCTCGGAACAAACGTCAACTGATCAGATTGCCAGAATAATTTCGGTAGGGCAAAGTGATAGGCCATGCTGTCGGCATCAGCTGGTGGAGAAAGGCCCTCCATAAGATCAAGCGCTGCGACCAAAATGAGAACCGCCAGCAACACTCTTTCAATCATCAGGTATGGTGCGTCTGGCCCTGCAGTGGGGCGTCCTAAAAACCCAAGACCCATTGCGGCCAACGTCAGTAATGTAACCATCGCGGTAACGTTGAACATGTCGAGCACGCCAACGAAAAACATTAACCAACCGAGCACGCCAATGCCTAGAACGAATGCGAATACCGCCCGCTCGCCCCAGCGCATGTGGTCACCGATATTGAGCAGCCGCAAAGCGGCGGCACCCAGACCAACGCAGGCTGCCACTTCCAGCAAAAGGACCGGGATCGATAACATTGGCAACATTAAAGGTGTTTCAACATGTTCAGCGCGGCAATCATGAGGTCTTGAAATCGGTAGATATAAGCACCGAAGACACCAATTACCCAAACCGACATGGCGGCCACTAACCACTTCGGTGTGCCAATTCGCGGCTTTGATGGCTGAGGCAGCGTTGTTGTCATTGTCGCCACCAGTAGCGCCCAGGGCAATCGGGCTGCACTTGTCAAAGCTTGAAACGATTGTCCGTTAGAGTGAAATGCCGCAAACGCCTCATAGTGAACCGCCAATAAGCGATACCACAGATCTGGAAGACTAGGCGCGTGACGGCAGGCAATTCGTTGCGAACAGGCCAGACGGCGGGCAGTAAAACTGGAGATTGATCCACCGGTCACGTGATAGCGGGTCAAGGCCTCATCAAAGACGCTGAAGTGAGCGCCGCCCGCCAGTATTTTCAACCACAGATCAAAATCTTGAGCCGTTGCCAGAGTTTCATCGAACCCTCCTGCCGCCAGCACTGCGTCACGCTGAACGACAACCGTCGACGTGGCAATAAAGCCCAGTCGAAAAAAGTGAGAGAACGGGTCGTGGGCTTGCTTGAAGCGTTGAGCGCATTTGACGGTGTGTTCCGTTCCGTTGGCCTCAACACGGTGGTAATCGTGGGCAACCAAGACTTGTCCTGTGTTTTCTAATGCGGTTACTGAGCGGGCAATTTTTTGCGGTAACCATTCATCGTCGGCGTCAAGAAAGGCGACGTATGTCGTCGTTGCTTCGGTTAGGCCTCGGTTGCGTGCGGCCCCGGCCCCAAGATTTTTTTGCGCAAGGACGGTGAATGCAATGTCGGCCATCTGCGCCCGCATAGATTCGGCGGCATCGAACGTGCCATCGTCGGAGCCATCATCAACGACGATGACGGCCTGCGGTTTTAGGGTCTGAGCAATTACCGATGCAAGTGCCCGTCCAATGCTCAAGCGTGCTCTGTACGCCGGTATGATGACGCTTACATCAGCGGATCGTTGGTCATCGGGGGACATTAGGGATGGCCTCAAGGGTGAGGGTGCCACGCCACGGTAGGTGTGCGCGCGTCGTCAACCGAACAACATGACCAGGTCGACCGACACCATAAGCCTGCCAGAGTGTTATGGGCTCGATCACCGTTTCCGTAGCGCTGTCATCCCAAGTCAATCGATAAAGGGCCTGATCGCCTTGCAACACAATCGCGCCGTTTTCGTGTTGCGTGCGCAGCGGTGTAATGATCGAGCGCACGAGTGCATGTTGACCGTCTCCATCAAGATGATCATCAATCGACAATTTTTCATCGGAAATACGCCAGCAGCGTTGATGTGCATCAACACCGGACAGCCGAGAGAACCCGTGGTGACGCAAGGTCATTGTCTTTTCTGTGTACCTCACCTGTGGAACCGGTCCACTGATCAGGCGCCGAAACACCTCATCGTAATACGGACGGTTAGGGGGATAGGGATCTGCCCCATCAACCATCAAGCCGCTGTGGGCCCGGCCTGATCGGTAGTAAGCCGCGTCCCCGGACTCTCCGTAGGCCCCGCGACCGGGATCGATAATTATCGGCTGATTTCCGTCGTATAACTCAAACCCACTCACGTCTTGATGACCATGTCCAGGCATGGCAGACCAGCCTTGCGGCGCGGCATGAGCAATCACTGAAAACCGTCGGCCATTCAGGCGATGCCAGCCAGTCTGTTTCAGGGTTGACGCGGGTGCGGGAACGACCCGCTGTCTCAGATCAAGGAAGTTTCGCGCGTCCTCATCGGATAGTCCATCAAGCCATCCGCCCTCGCCACCAGGCAACAATCCAGCCAGCCATGCAGGCGGGCAATCAGGTGAAAGATCGCCAATTCGAGGCATGGCGGCGGTTGACGACATGGCGGCGGTGGCGGAGAGCGCCTTATGGGTCAACGTTTCAAGCGTAGAGGCCTCCTGCCGATTGTGGCGCTTAGCAGCGAGCCACGCGTCGGCATAATTTCGGGTGACGAGCAATTGATAGTGGTTGGAGCCTTCACGTAAGACACCGCCATCGTTAAAAATTCGCGCGAACTCATTCTTGAGGATCGTGAGCCCGATGTCGGTCGCCTTATCAAGGCCGAGCTCAAGACCAAGCAGATATAACCCTCGACCGTTGTTCGACAGATGGTTGGAGGTGTGATGTTCACCGAAATACTCCAGCCGATCGGCAATCACTGGTCCATGTGCGGCAAGCACATCAAGGGTCTCCTGTGAACTCCCAGGCATACCGTGGCGACGGGCAAACGAAAGAATATTGACCGCCCGCTCAGCCGCTGTATAGGGATGCCAGGCCCAATGATCGGACGGGACGCCGTACCCGTCGCGCCATGTCTTCCACATAACATTAATCCATCTTGGATCAACGTCTGGCCCCAGCAAGGGCAACCAGGCGAAGCGGTGCAGCGCCAGAAGAATTTCAACATCGTCGAACGTACGATTGAAAACCGTACGGTAGTTGGTCGGGTTTAGAGATAGAGTTTGGCCGGCAAGCTGAATATCAAGGCCATCCACGATTTCTCCCGTTGCTGAATTTGTAAAAACCTTTGTTGGGGATTCCAGTTCAAGCGGTAACAGGTTCGATAGATACGGCGGCTGATGTGGTGTAAACGACGGCGTGCCTGCCCAACGCCCGAAGGCCCGCCCGATAAGCCAGCGGCGGAGGACTGAATCATCAGCAAGTTGATGGAGTTTCCGAAGTGCACTGGCGATCATCTTGAGTTCTTATAGACAGTGATCACGACTTGATGTGATCAGAGACAGGGGATGGAATTGAATTATTCTCGAGCCCATCAATTGCCGCACGCCCCATGGCGAGCACCGCCTCCTCCGCTGAACCGCCGATATGCGGGGTGGCAAGGAAATTGGGTAATGACAGAAGCTCCGTGTCTTCCGGGGGCTCGGTTGAAAAAACATCAAACGCGGCGCTGGCGAGACGCCCCGTCATCAACATCGCCTTCAAGGCCTGCTCATCGACCAATCCGCCCCGTGCAGCGTTAATCAAAATAGCATCTGAGCGCATGAGGGCCAGTCGTTCTGCGCTTAAGATATTGCGCGTTGTTTCATCAAGAGGAAGGTGAAGGGTGACAATATCTGACCGGCGCAGCAGTTCGTCCAGTCCGACAGGTTCGACGTGGTTGGCGGTGTAAAAATCCGGAAAATCGAGAATATCATGGGCGAGAACGGAACAGCCAAACGCGTTTAATACGGGGGTCAGGTCTTTGCCGACATGACCGCAGCCGACGATACCAACAGTACGCCCCGAAAGATAACGGCCCAAGTGTTGCCTCCAGGTGCCGGCGCGAACTTCGGCGTTGGCGGCAGGGACATGACGCAAAAGGGCAATGGCAAACGAAACCACCAACTCGGTCACTGAGCGCTTATTTACACCCCCGGTCCAGCCAAGTGCGACACCACGTTGGTGCATGGCGTCTTGGTCGATCATGTCCAATCCAACGCCATATTTGCCGATTACTTTCAGGCCAGGCAGGGCATCAAGTAAATCAGCATCGATGGTTTCCAAGGCGGTGATTGCCTTTTCGTGACCATCAAGGAACGCGATTAGGCGATCTCCTGAAAGGCTGACCCCGGCGTCGTTGAACGTTGTCTTGGGATAGCGTGCCAACATTTCGGCGCGCAGTATGGGGTGACGTGAAAAGGACCGAGATGCAACAGCAACCCGGGTACGGTCGAGAGCGTCGGTCATGTTTTTTCCGCAACGATATTCCATGAAAAACCGGCAAGGCTACCGAGCCCTAATTCAACGCCGGTTTCGACCATATAAGGTGTTCCGTAAACCAATCTGCCGCCTGGGTGCGGCTTATACCCAAGCGCTTTCATCACGGCGACCCGCAGTTGCGTAAGGCGCGGAACACAAAAATTATCAAATTGGAAGCTGGATTTGCGCAGACTGTGAATAGTAAAGCGGTCGAACAGAGCACGCATTTCCCGTTCTGAATAGACACGCGTGATCGGATTTTTGGTTTCGCCAAACGTTGGTTTGCCTTCGGTTAACCGTCCGACCCACTGGGCTTCCGGCCATCGAAAGATTTCGCCAGAAAGGATCGCCCGCGGCACGATGTTCAACCAATATATTGCTGAGTGTCGGGAATAAAGCATGATTATGGCTTTCCCCCCGGGTTTCAGAACTCGGTAGGCTTCTGCGATACATTTATTGGTGTCTTCCGAATGATGTAGCACGCCGTTAGAATAGACGATGTCGAAACTATTGTCTCGGAACGGCAGGTTTTCTCCATCTGCTTGATAAGCCCGGTGGTTCCCTTCAAGCAAGGCGAGTTTTCGATTGGTCGCCATCACTCTTTCAGGGGTTATGTCAGCGGCAATAACGGACGCTCCACGCAACGCGAACAGGGATGAATGCCCGCCGCCGCCTGGACCGATTTCTAGAACAGTTTTGCCAACAAGGCCTTCAATTGGCATTTCAACGGCGGCCATGTGCTTGCGTTGGACAAACATATCGTTGAGGTCCTTTAACTGCGCCTTGAAAAGGGAGGGCTCAAGATCGTCTTCATGTCCGGCGTACAGTTGACGGTACAAATCACCCCACCATTTCTGAATATCAGCCTTGGTCGCGGTATCGGAAATATCTGATAAAAAAGAGCAAAGCAATTTTTCGTCATCTATTGGAAAATGGGCACCACAGGAAGCACAGAGGACAGCGTTATCTTTCTCCACACGAACGTCATCGGCATGGCATCCCGGGCAACGCAAAAGACTTTCTGTGTCCTCGGCAATACTCTTGAGAAACGGACTATGATGATGGTGTTCGGTCATTAAGATTAGGGCTTTCGTGTTTAGTGGGGTGGCGCGAAATTGGTCGCCTCGGTGCGGAGAGTATTGTCTATTCGCATTCAGGATATATCGGATAAGCGTAGTCGCCTATTTCTTCAAACCCCACTGCGCCTTCCATTCCGGGTCGGCATGATAAATCCGGTAAACGAGTTCCATGGTTTTTAGGGCGTCTTCGGCTGAGCCATTGATGATTGGTGTGTCGTAAATGATGGCATCGGCAAACTCGGCGATTTCACGCTCCCATGATGGGTCATGATCGTACCGCGAAATTTTTTCATTAGGGTCACCCACATCAGAGTCGGCGGCCCACGCAATTGCCAAGGTTTCTTCCCCGTAACTTTTCGATCCGGTGAGAATTCCGGACAAATTTACAGCACCCTTCGCCAGCGTGATGTCGAGTGAAAACCGGTGTCGCCATTGGGTTGCCGTTGAATGTAACATCGCCACCGTGCCATCTTGCGTTCGCATCAAAGCATAGGCGTTGTCTTCCACGTCATAACCCCAAAACGCATTGCTGAGGAAGCTGTGAATTTCTTCAAACTCGCCTGCGAACAGCCGCATGAGGTCGACCATGTGAATTCCCTGGTCGAGGAGAATGCCACCACCGGCAATGTCACGTTGCGTGCGCCAGTCGGATGGCTGCCCGTAGCTGATGAATTTAGACTTTCCATAAACACCGCGCATATTCAAGACGCGCCCCATATCGCCTGACCTGACAATGGTCAGCGCATCCTGAACTGAATCATGGTAGCGATGGTTAAACCCGTATTTGAGCTTTTGTTTGGGGTGTCGGTCCGCGCAAGCGATAACGCGGGTTATGTCCGCAGGTTCGCGACCAGGGGGCTTTTCACAGAACACATGAAGGCCTGCTTCAAGCCCTGCGATCGTCACATCCGGTGCAATATCGTTTGTCAGACAAACAAACAAAGCGTCCAGGTTTTCGTCTAGTAACGCTTTATAATCGTTGTGGAATCGCACGCCGCCGTCCAAGGATTTTTCACCCGGTCGCACGCGGTCGCAGACCGCGACAGTAATCATATCGGATCGCTGTTGAATGAACTGCTGTCGGCGTTGGCCGACCACACCGAAGCCAGCGATACCGATACGAAGAGGTTGATCGGTCACGGCAATGCCAAATACTGTCGGGTTAGTGGGTCGTTCTTTAACAAGTCTTCGCCACGCTTGAGATCTTGCTCAGTATCAACGCCGATGGTTTCGTTCTCAGAAAAAACGGCGTGTAGGGCGTGCCCATGCTCAAGCACCCGCAACATATCAACCGATTCAATGGCCTCAAGAGGGGTTGGATCCAAGGCGCTGAACTGCTTTAGAAACCCCCAGGTAAACGCCATAATTCCCGTCTGCTGGTACATGGGAACGGTCGCGAGACGGGTGCGAGACGGGATTGCGGCGCGGGAGAAATAAAGCACCCTACCATCGGGTGCGGCGACGATTTTTACCGTGTTCGGGTCGTCGTGATCCTCTGGTCGGTAAAGTTTGGAGCCAAGGTTCACGACAGGGGCGCCGGACCGATGTTGTGCCGTGACCACGTCATCGATCATGGTTGGTGACACTAGAACCTCGTCGCCTTGAACCATGACAACGACGGTATCATCGCTGGTATTAGGATACCTGACGCCAACAGCTTCTTGAACTCGATCTGTACAGCGTTCATGACTTTGGGCGGTCATGATGGCCTCGCCGCCATGGGCAATGACAGCGTCATATATTTCATCATCACAGGTGGCAATAGCAATATGGGAAAAGTTGCCGTACAGGCGGCAACGCTCAAAAATATGAAGGACAAGGGCAAGCCCAAGTAGTGGCTTTAAGGGTTTTCCAGGAAACCTGCTCGATCCCATGCGGGCAGGAATAATACAAATCGGTTTACTCATGGAGTAGGCCTGACAACGTTCCGGACCCCGCTTAACGCCCCCCGCATAGCGATAACGTCAGTTGAATAAGCGATGAACGTAAAGCCATCATCAACCCAGTTTTGTAAAGCGGTCTGGTCTGGTTCAATCTGGTGAAAACCAGCAGACTTGCCGGATTGTCGGCAGGCCTCTCTGACCGTTTTGATCGCTTGTTTTACAGCTGGGGCGTCAAAGTCGCCCGGGTGTCCCAAGTCGCATGACAAATCGTAAGGCCCTAAAAACAGAGCATCGACAGATTTCTCAGCGGCGATCTCGGTCGCGGCGTTAACCCCGGCGCGGGTCTCGATTTGCGGCACTAATAGTGGCTGGAAATCGTTCAGATAAGTGTCAAAGTGATCGCCCCATTGACTGCATCTGGACAGTCCGACGCCGCGCCGCCCGGCTGGAGGGTATTGGCAGGAAAGCGCAAATTCGCGAAAGTCGGTGGCGCTCTCTACGGTGGAAATGATCAGGCCACCGGCGCCCAGGTCTAGCAACCGTCGGGCCAAATCACGATGCAGGCCGCTGATGCGAACCAGGGGGACGACGCCGTGCCGCTCGGCAGAAACGAAGACGGCTTCCGCCTGTGATAAATCAGCCGAGCCGTGTTCCATATCGAGAACAATCCAGTCAAAACCCAGGCTCGCTACGGCTTCAGCGATTTGTGATGAGCCTGTCGTTAGCCAACCGCCGATACACGGTATCCCGTCAGCCAGTCTGGATTTAAGGGGGGAGGTTTTGGCTTCAGCCATTGTGCAATTCCTTACGCCAAAGTTGCAGGGGTACAGCGGCGAAAAAATGTGCACCGCTAGGGAGTGTGGGCCGCTTGTCCCGGTATTGTTCGGCAACCCGCGATAGCGTTTCGTGTAAATTAACTGAGGATGCGGTCGGTAGGCAGATTTCTTGTGGCATTATATCAAGCGCCATACGCTCTTCAGATAAAAAACGGATGGTCGGAAGGCCACCAAGATAGCTTTCAAGGCCGACGGTTGTTGCTGCATAAAGAACTGCAGAGAGCCCGCCCTGTTGGTTAAGAGGATCTTGGGTTCTGACGAGCCCAGGAGCGTGCGCAAACTCAAAAGGCGCCATCGGATGATCTTTAACGACAAACGTAAATCCGTGTGCCAATAGGTGGCGTGCGGCGGAGATCATCTCTGCTGAAATGTTCTGGTCAAAGGGCAAAGCGATGAAAATCGGCCCTAACGGGTCAAAGTGTTGCGGGCCGACAGTGGGAAAGCGAAGGGCGCCGCCAACCCGAAGCCGATCACTGTTCATACCAAATCTGATTAATTGGCTCACCGTTGATGGCCCGGTGCAAAAAATAAAATTTGGGAGACTGTTCGCGCCGTCGTGGTTGGCATTTGCGGAATAGTTTAGCATGTGCTGGCCGATCACCGAATGCTGATAACCGATGGTGTGGACGCCGACCCGATGGGCAGCGCGGACAAAGTCTTTCTCCCAAGCGTGATTTTCCCACGGCCATGCCACCGTCCTTGGGACAGAGCTGTTAAGCCAGCGCTGCTGACAGCGTTGCTGCCAGGCGATCATGGCACCTTGGCCACCGCTGCCCTCTAATGCGGCGGCGCGGCGAACGAGCCATCCGCAAGGCCCTTTCAGCAACGCGCGGTTGGGACGCCATCGCACGAATGGCAAGCTTATTGTATCGAGCGGCGTTCCCCAAGCATGAAGGCTAAACGTTCTGCCGTCTTTGGCCAATTCAATGGCGCGGCGAGGAGGGCAATCGACATGAAGGACGCGGGCGAGGTCCGTGATGTCCCGCATCAGGGGGCCAAAATATCCATCGATGCCGTCAACAGTGCTTGTAGGGTGACCATAAACCAGCAAGGCGGCATCGCCTTTAGGATATCGCCGACTTTGGTGGCGGGTTCTGGCCCACGCAAGTAGGGTATAAAGTGCAACCTTGGTGCGCGCCAAAACGCCGCGAAGAGAGAGTGCGAGAGTTCGGAAAAAAAGTGGAGGCTTTGTGCCGGGAATTACATTGCTCAAGGTTTCAATATGGCGAAACATCCACGGGTCATCACACACCACGAGGGTCGTGTCAGGCTCGGCAGCGGCGTTGGCGACAAGCTGTGACCAGGCGAGCATAACACCGAAGTCTGAGATGTTGGCGGCGGCTGATGCCGTATGTGATAACGTCGCCGACGAATCCTCAGAAAGCGATTTGGTTAGCGATAGCCAGTGGCTGGCCGCAGTTTCGAAAGCACGTTCTAAACGATGTGGTATATCGGCGGCTTTCGTGGTGGGGTTGAGCGCTCTGGTAGAGGAAGGGCCGATGGTAAACCAGCGTTGGTAGGTGGCATTATCCGGCAGATCGTTGGCGCAATGAAGAAGAACCGTCACGCCGATGCAACATCCCTATCCGTCGTGGGGCGTGCGGCAACGATCCACATGTGTGAAGATTTTCGGGTTTGCTTTAACTTTTCCTGAAGGGCGGTACGGGCTTGGGCGTCGTCGTCAAGGACACGTTTCCGAAGCGTCACGTCTTCAATACGCGATGGGTCCTCCAGTGCTGCATTTCGAACAATGTCAACATCGAGCTCGCCCGGTGTAAACAGGTCTATCAGGGTTAACCCGGCTCTGTTCACTGCGGCTTTCACACCTTTCATACTGAGGAAGGTCAGATGATGAGGTGGCGAAATTGCTTTCGAATGGACACCAAGCGTTTGTATATCAAAGCCGTCACCTGACAACCCGGAAAGTACGATAAGACCGCCTGGGCGGGTCAGCTGTCGCAAGGCTTGCAACAGGTCGACAGTTTCAGGAATATGTTCGATGACTTCAAAGCAGGTGACACACGCGGCCTTGCCGGCCCACTCCGGGTCTCGGGCAGCGTCAGCGGCATAGCCTTCAAAAACGCGCACGGCCTGGCGCCGCAAGTTTTGCGCGTGAAGGGCCCCCGGTTCAATCGCAGCAACACGAGTTTCTCGAGAAACCGCCTTGAACTCTTCCAAAAACAGACCAGCACCAGCCCCGACATCAAACAGCTCATCATCGGGGTGTTGGGAAGAATGAGCCTCAATCAATGCGGCAACGCGTGCGGCGCGCGGGGTAAAAATCGACGCCCGCCGCGCCTCAGCCACAGCTGGAAAAAAGACGGATGCCCAATAATTTGATGATGGGCTGTCGCGGTAAAACGCCGACAATGCTTCGGTCGTTGGCGACGGAGAAACGTAGAGGGTCTGACACTCATCGCAATGGACTATGGGAAAGCCGTTTTTCACGAACGCCGGGCGCTGTGTCTGTCCACCACACCCCGGACACCATCGTTTGGCTAAGGCACCCGGGATATGGGCCAAAGTCAAGGCATCTTCAGCGCTCAGCCTCAGGTATTCGTTGAGAAGCGCCGCCGGGCGGATTTCGTTTTCGCTAAAGCCGCTCATGGTGAAGGCGCGCTTGCAAGATCCGCAAGGGCGGCGAGTTTTGCGAAGGCCTCGTTATTGGCCTTCAATTCATCAAATGTTCCAACCCCTGAAATGCGCCCCCTCTCCATGAGGAACAATCGATCGCATGATCTGACGGTGCTAAGGCGATGGGCAATAATGATGATGGTCTTACTGCCTTTGAGGTTTTTTATGGCGTCTGTGATTTCTCGTTCCGTCTCGCTGTCGAGCGAAGACGTGGCCTCGTCCATGACCAAGATTTCGGGGTCATGGTAAAGAGCACGGGCGATACCAATTCTTTGGCGTTGACCGCCAGACAGGCGCGCACCGCGTTCACCGACCACGGTATCCAGACCCTTCGGCAGGGCGCTGACAAAATCAGTCAGCTGGGCGAGATTGAGGGCATGGTCCAAGCGTATTTGATCAATCTCGTCATCGGTCCGGCCTAGGGCGATGTTGCGTCGAAGCGTGTCGTCGATGACATAGATATCCTGGGGAATATAACCGATGAGTGACTGCCAGCCATCAAGATTGTCGTACATATCGCGCCCGTCAATGCGGACGACGCCGGCGGTCGGTTGCAAAAGACCGAGAAGGATGTCGACCAGTGTTGTCTTGCCCGCGCCCGAACTGCCAACAAAAGCCACCGATTGCCCACGTTTAATGGTCAAATCAATTCCGCTCAGAATGGTTTCGGTGGTCTCGGGATAACGGTAGTCAAGTTTTTCCAAGCGGATGTCCCGGCGAAAGGAATAGGGGGTATCGTCGGGCCCGGCGATGGCGTGACCCCGGTCCACTGTTTCGGCCGTCGCGGCTTCGTTGACGTCGGCGTAAAGCGTGTCGACCGCTGCGACGTTGTCACGAAGGTTAGTGAGGGCGCCGACCAGCTTGCTCAGTGATGGCATCAGCCGCATGGCGGCGATGGCAAACAGTCCCAGTTTTGGCACAACGCTTTCAATGTTCCCGCCCGGTTGGCCGACCAGGATCGCAACAAGTAGAGCCATGACCCCAATTGCAATTGCTTCGATGGTCAGACGCGGAAGGTGGGGTGCTGTCGTGCTGAGGGCCAGAAAACCGGTTTGTGCATTGCTGGGTTTGGCAAAGGTCTCGGTGAAATACGCCTCTTGGCGATAGAGTTTGGTTTCCTTGATTGATCCAAGCGCTTGGGTGATCCATAGCAGGATTTCGCTGTCATACTGAATTACCCGGCGACCCCATTCTTCAACCCGGTGGCGGATCAACAGGTAGAAACCGGCAATCGTCCCGCCGAGAACCAGACCGACCAGAACCGTCGCGACCGGATCTACCAGTATCAGAATTACACCGATTCCAACGATGATGAGAAGTTCCATGACGATCTGTAGAACCGGCAGCAACCCCTTAATAAAAACACGGGATGCCAAAAGAGTAATGTTTCGGATCAATTCCGTTGTATTGCGCTGCAAGTGGAAGACGTAGGGCTTGTCGAGATAGCGCCTTAGCAAAGCTTGGGAATAAAACGCCCGATGCTGAGTGATAAAGCGGTTTTGGGCGAAGATAACAAAGGCCAGCGTTAGGCTCTTGAAGGAAAAGAAGGCGAAGATTATGAGGCAAAAAATGACAACAAAATGTTCCTGGCTGTCGCTTCCGATCAGTTCGTGCAAGGTGCTGAGAACGGGATTTTGCAATGCGGTTTGCGGCGTCGTGAGCAATTGCAGGAGCGGCAAAAACATGCTGACCCCAATCATTTCGAGCCCTGCGGCGACAACCATCAGGGCAAACAAGCCAGCCAGCCCCTTTTTCGTTCGGTGTTCGATTAAGGAAAAGATCTTTACGATCTGGTTTTTCATGAACGGGATACCTGTGTGTAGAGGGAGGGCAGGCGTTAGAGAATGCTGCGTCCGCCATCGATAATAAGGTTTTGGCCTGTCATGTAGGCAGATGCGTCAGAGCACAGAAAGACGATTGCAGATTTGTATTCATCTTTACCGGCCATACGCCCCATGGGGATCAAGTTGGTCAGGCGCTCGACAAAATCATCGGGTTGACCATTGAAGATCCCACCCGGGGAAATGGCGTTACAGCGCACGCCTTGGTCCGCCCAATACGTCGCTAGGTATTTGGTTAGCCCGATTAACCCGTGTTTGACCACGGAATAGGTGACAGGTTTCACGGGCTGTTGGTTTTCGGCCAACCCAACTTGGCGGTAAAGTCGTTGGTCCGGAGAAATCACGGATAGATCAGAGGCGATATTAAGGATCGTTCCTCCTCCAGATTCCGCCATGTGGGTACCAATGATTTGGGCGCATAGAAAGGCGCCGGTTAAGCCAACGCTTAAGTCGAAAGCCCAAGTTTCAAGCGATAGATTTTCAAACCGCGACCATGTTAAGTCTGCCCCGGCATCGACCTTGGGATCGTTTGCGGCGTTATTGATCAAGATGTCTACGTGGCCATGGCGAGCCAATAAGCCATCCAGCGCGTGGCGGATGGCATCCTTGTCAGTAATGTTGACGCGCCATGCCGATGCCTCGCCGCCAACGGTTTTGACGACCGCCTCAGCCGCCTCCACGTTAATATCCCATAATACAGGTGTGCCGCCGGCCTCGGTGATGGCCTCGGCATTTTTGGCACCCAGCAGACCGCCCCCTCCCGTGATTATGCAGATCTTGCCATCAAGAGAGAAATTGATGAGCGTGTTCGCCATTCCGTTACCTTTTATGAGTATGTTGGGATCGTAACGAGACGACCTGACGACATTGACTGCTTTGCAGCATCGGCGATTATCAGAGAAGCTCGCGCCGTTTCCAGGTTCTTGGAACTCTGTATCGGTGTGCAGGTGTCAAGAAAATGCCTGGTCTGATTTACGAACATATCGTCATTAGCGAAAGCTGGGTCGGATAAAGTCTCGGTCTGACCGGTTTCATAGTCTTCAATGATCAGCCTATTGCCGTCCTGACTCCATTCAATATACCCTTTGCTGCCAGAGACGAAAAAATCACGGCGATTGTGCCGTTGCATAAAGCACAGATTCAAGCTTACGGCTAATCCGGGGTAGCTTAGACTGATGTGTGCAGTGTCTTCTACATCAATTGGAAAGCCGGAAAACGTACCGCCGGTGCAAAACACGTCGGACGGCCGCCCAAAGAACCAATAACATAGATCGAGCTCGTGAATTTCCGTCAGCAACACGCCGCCGCCGAGATCCTTACGGCAAGCATAAAGGCTCAGGAAGTTTTCGTAAGTATGCCAATCGGGCACGTAAGAAGCGACGTTGAAAGAGGCAGAAAAAACTTGGCCTATCCGACCGGAAGAAATAACCGTCTTCGCCGCTTCAATCAGTCGGTGATGGCGGCGTTGGTAGGAAATGTAAAACGTGAGTTTTTTGGACAAGACCAGCTCACGAAATTGATCGAACCCGGCAAGGTCATGGGAAAACGGTTTTTCAATAAAAATACCGACGCCCCTCTCGGCCGCCATCATCGCGGCGTCAAAATGTAAGGCGCTTGGCGTTGAAATGACTGCCAGATCGGGATTATCGTCGAATGCCGCCTCAAGATTGTCAAAACTGGTCAGGTTATAGGTCTCTTCGACCGTGCTGGTGTCATTGACGGAAAAGTCAGAATTCAACAGTGGGGATGTTCGTTGGGAGCGAAAGCACGTGTAACGGCAGCCGTCGCCAAGCAGGGACTTGAAGATGCGGAGGTGGCGCTGGCCAGCGCCGCCAAGGCCGATGAATAGAATTTTCCGAGGGCGCATCAGGCAAAACTCTCGTCGCGAAAAAAATTAACCAGCATCATGTTATAGATGGCTGTGCGCAGAGGATCCCGACCTCTTTGGGTCTCGAAGGTATAGGGACCTTCATATCCAATGTCGTGAATTGCGGCGAAGACATCGGCGAAATTCACCAGTCCCGTACCGAGAAGAACGTTGTGGTTTTCGGTGTTTTTGTCCTTGATGTGGATATGGGCGATGTGATCGCCAAGGAGCCGGATATCGCCAGGTAAATCATGTCCAAACGCGACCCGGTTTCCGGTGTCGTAAACCGCCTTGATGTGCGTTCGATCTAGTTTCGCAAGAAGGATGATTAGCTCGGCACCTGTCAGAACCGTCTCCAGGCATGTGATCATTCCTGCGTCTTTGGCCGCGTCTGCGATCTCAGCGAGGGGGCCGATATAGTCGCCAATAGTTTGTTGTTCCAACCCGCTTGCGTCGAATAGCGGAAGAATAAGCTTTTTTACGCCCAGCAACCGCCCTCGTTCAACAAGGTTCAAGCACTGCTGCAAGACGTCGGTAGAGCCAGGTAAAGTGTTCTCAACGATGTAATCATTACAGAGAGCGTGGAGAACTAGGCCGTTTTCTTTGACTAAGGCTTTTATGCGTCCGATACCATCATCCGACCAGATTGGGTTGTCGGGATTGTGCTGAACCTCGGAAATCAGCTCGATGTAGGAAATTCCCAATTGCCTGGCGAGACCAAACTCTTCCGCCCATGCGTTCTGAGGAAACCATTGCAGACACCCTGGCGGCGATGGGGTTAGGCGACCTTGGACAACGCCAAACATAGGTTCTACAGTCATGAAGATCAGCTCCGCCCAATATCGTCGATCAATTTCGAAAGGATGTAAGCCTTGCCTGCCGCGACGTCAATGTCTCGGTAGTTTGTTTTGAATTGCATGATCCGCGCTTGTAGATCCTCAGCAACAGGGCACTGGCCTTGAGGGAAAGTTACGCCGCCGATGGCGATATCGCGTAGCGCCGGTTCCAGATAGGGTATCATGCAGGCTCCATAAAAACCGTCGCCCCCAGCTTCAATATAACGATTATAGAATTCCTTCCAAGATACGCCACGTTGCTCATTACCATGGTAGGCGAAAGCGAATGTATAGCAGGAATTTTCGAATCCATCGGGGGTAACTTGCGGAACAATCCAGGGGCAGTTTTTGACGGCGTCAGTGAACAGCTTGGCGCAAGCCTGACGCAGGCTGACTTTTTTGTGGATACCTTCAAGTTGTGCCAACCCGACTGCCGCCGAGACCTCGTTCATCCGGTAATTCAAGCCGATCGTATCGAAGCGTTCATAAGTTGGGTCTTGGACGGTCGACATGGCAAGGTGAGTACGACCGGCTTTGGCCGTCATGTGTTTGTAGCCTATACCGCCGAACTTGCGGGCCCGGGTCGCCAATTCGGGATCATTTGAGATGACCATCCCGCCTTCTGAACCACAGGTCATGTGTTTTTTGTTCTCAAAACTAAAAACACCGAGGTGGCCAATCGTGCCAGCCATTCTACCGTTGTCTTTTCCCAACAGCGTTTGCGCAGAATCCTCGACAACGATCAGATTATGCTCCTTCGCCAAGGCCATGATCGGGTCCATATCGACCGGCAGTCCCTCCAGGGAAACAGTTAAAATTGCCTTCGTGCGTGGTGTGACCTTGCCTTGGATGGTCTCGGCGGAAATGTTGAAAGTGTCCGGGTCAACATCGGCGAAAACTGGAGTTGCGCCCAAATGGATGGTTGCGTACGCGTCCATGACGACAGTCAAAGCGGGACTAATCACCTCGTCCCCTGGGCCGACACCTGCGGCATAAAGCGCCATATGCAGACCCGAGGTTCCGGAATTGCAGGCAATGGCGTATTTGGCACCGACTTGCGCGCAAAACGCGTCTTCTAAACGCTGCGGCCAAGACCGGGGATCGCGGTCATCCTCACCAGATAGAAAGCGCCGCACGTACTCGGCTTCGTTACGGTTATATTTACCAAAAGGGTTGTTGGTGAGGTCAGTCATTTACAGGTTTCTTTACAAAAGAACAGAGCGGGTAGAGAGGTCCAGAAGATAATGTTATGGTGCAATAAATTCAAAAGATAGTGGGTCGGCGGTATTGAGAATAGATAAAACGATTGCGTCATGTCGGGCGCCATCTTTTTCCGACAGGTAGAAATCGCGCAGCACTCCTTCGGTGATGAACCCGGCAGTTTGAAGTCCTTTAATCGAGGCCATATTGTCAGATTGGGTCTTGGCCCAAATGCGATGAAAACCAGCGGCACCAAATAGGTGATGAAGAACGAGGTTGATCGTTTCATGGAAATAACCTCGTCGCCAGTGCTCGGGTGAGATTCCGTAGCCGATCTCTGCCATCCCTTTGCGGACGTCAATATCAAGCACGCCAAACGTTCCGATGATTTTGTCTTCTTTTGACAATTTAATTAGCCAGTAGTGTCCAGTAGTGCCCCGTGATCGACTAAGAAGTTTTGCATAGTAACGTTCAGTTTCGAACCGGCTTTTATGCTCTGAGAATTCAAGAAATTCAAAAAATTCTGGAATTCTCGAATATCTATCTATGTCGTCGATGATGCGCTTAGGCATAGTCGGATCGATCGAGACAAGATCAATACGTTCACCAAAAAGGTCAGGAAAAATCATTTGTGGTTTGTTCAAAAGTTAACTCGCGGAAAAAGATAAGTTTATTAGAGTACTTTTATTCAATTCCCGCCTCGGAATCAGATTTTCTTAGCTTGCTGGCCGGCGGTCCATTCGTTGTTGCGAAACCAGTTGACCTTAAATAAATCGGGATTGCGCCGAAAAAGATTATTGATCGTTTGTCGGCGGGCTAAAGGGCCGACAATCCGAAGAACAGAGGCTAAAAGCCAATAGTCTTCCTCGTAGTCCAGAGTCAGCCGGACAACGACCGGCTCAGCATCTGTTTCGTCCAAGATCTTTTTTTTCACACCTTTGACCTTGTCGATCCAATACCACATCATCTCCGTATCGTCGTCGACCTGAGTTAAGGTAACGGCACGATCAACAACGTCGCGGGTCATCGAGTACCCCGATGATGCACCGCCGGCCGATGATGAAGGTGTTGGTGTGACGATGTCCCAACCACATTTTGTTAGCAGGTCAAAGCTACGGACCATTTCTTCGCCGTCAAAGAAGGGGTCGTCGGCGTCGACTGTGTGGAAAGAGTCTATGTCGAAGTGAGAGCAGCAATCGGCCCATCGTTTTAGTTTATTATCGACCACGCCACGGTAGCATCGAATGCCTTCGGCTTCAGCAATGGCCGCTAAAACATCGTCTGCCGGTTCCGTGGTGGTGCAGATGATGGGTTCAAAGCCGTAATGCAAGGCCCTGGCGATGATGTGTTCAACCATACGGGTATCACCGAACGGCAACAGGCATTTTCCGGGCAGTCGAGTAGACGCCGTGCGGACGGTGATGAAAGCGGGGATCATAATGGTTGAGTATTTCCGGAGATGCAGCAGTGCCTTACATTCCTGACAAGCGACTGCCCTCTTTCAATTCCAAATTATCCCAAATGCCTTGGGTGGTGGCGGAATCAGCACGCACGTGTTTGTTGGCGGTGAGATGGCGCGGGCCGCGGAATTCGGTTACGCCACCGAAATAGAGATCGTGAAAACTTTGTATTAGTTCTTCAGCGACTGCCATATCACCATCGGTATGCTTGAAGTGGTCGTAGAGCAAGTCCTTGTTAACTTCGAACAGGGTTTGATAAATATCACTTTTTGGAACACCAACAAAATTGACCATGTAAAGATCCGAATTATTGAATTTGTCATAAAAATCATCGGCATCTTTTAAATCGCCGTTTTCCACCGCCATATTAAACAGTGGGGACCCAGGATACGGCGTCACCGGGCGGATTGTGCGGATCTGATCGTATTGGTTGAAGCGTTTGATGAATTCCGCATTCTGGCGCATGGTGTCAAGAGAGTCACCAGGCATTCCCCAGATCATGTTAATGCCCATGCCAATTCCGTTGCGCATGGCCGTTTCGGCGGCGGCAACATTCTGCTCAACCGTGGCCCGCTTATTCATTTGGTCAAGTACTTCCTGCGAGGAAGTCTCGAAGCCGATGTTGAGGAATACGCAGCCAGCCTCCTTGAGAGCGATGGCAATTTCGTCATCAAACATGGTGACGCGACAATCCATGCGAAACTTGATCGGTGGCAGCTCTGCTTTGATTAAGGTAAGCAACTTTAATATTTGGGCCCGTGAGACAATTGCCAGTTCATCGACAAAATAGAAATAGTTGACGCCCCATTGACTATTCAACTCTTTCATCTCAGCGACGACTTGCTCGGGTTTGCGGACGCGAATTCCACTATCGAGACGAAAGCAGAATGAACATTTGTCGGTGCAGCCGCGCGTTGATATCAGGGGGAACGCCTTGTCGGTATCGGCCATTTTGGCGAATTTCAAGCTGCTGGTATAGCTTTCCATCGGGAACAGGTCCCACGCAGGCATTGGCAATGTATTGAGATATTTGATGGTGCGTCGTCGCGGCGCGGCAACGGTATTCCCGTCTCTCATGAGAACAACGCTTTGGACATCTTCAAGCCTAATATCGCGCCCGCGCTTTGCCATCATGACCTCCAAAATGGTCTCCTCACCTTCACCGACGACGAGAACGTCGGCACCGGTTTCACGTAGCATGTATTCGGGGCACGAACTGGGGCCATATCCACCAATCACAAACCAGCTGTCGGCATGAAGAACGCGACGGATAGTCCGGCAAGTTTCTTGGACGCCTCTTTTGAAGCGTGGCCCCATGAAGCCCAAGCATACAAGATCGTAAGGTTTGCCCTCTAGGAAGGCCGCGAGTTCTTCGTTCGAGTGGTGATAAACATCCATGCAATAAGTGTCGACATGGACGTTAGCGAGCCGCAGGCACGCGGCAAGATACCCGGGGCCCAAAGGAAATACGTTGTCGTCCTGAAAATTGTCCGGAATAACAAAGAGAACACGGCCTCCGACATCTAGCGCATCATTAATTAGCGGTGTGGATTTCATTTTGATTGACTCCAAATTCCCGGCGGACGAACGAATGTTCAAAAAAGTTAGGTGCGCTAAATACTGTCTTCATCCCAAGCTAAATGCTCGCGTAGTTTCTTCGCAATAGGAACCTCCGACGGGTGATACCCGATTACCCCACTTCCCATAGCGACCTCAATCTTTCGTACCGAGCCGACCAAAGCACCAAATCCACTTGGCTCAACCGAGGCTGCCTGGTCCGAACCGTACATGGCGCGACTCATTGTTATATGGCGCTCCAACGACGTAATTCCAAGGGCCGCTGCACCATAAGATACAGCAAGACCAGCTTCGTGACCACTATAGCCGACATTGCAGCCAAAACGTTCACGTAGTGTTGAGATACAAGTAAGGTTGGCGTCTTCGTCAGCCAAGGGATAAGTCGAGACGCAATGCATTAATTCGAAGGGGCAGTTGGCGTTGCGGAAAATTTCAATTGCCCGTTCGATGTCAGCTTCTGTACTCATACCGGTAGAAATGAAAGTGTGCTTTCCTTCCTCGGCAATCATCTTAAGTAAATCGTCCCAGACAATCATAGCAGACGCGACCTTGTTATAATTGCAGCCAAATTGACGTAAAAACTTTTGGCTGTTCAAGTCCCACGCTGACGCGAACCACTCGATATTTTTGTCCTTACAGTAACGATCAATCTCACGGTATTCTTCAATACCGAATTCAAGACCGGCCTTCTGCTCGCGTTGGGTGCTGCCCCATGGGCTCTCCCGAGGTCCATCCAATAATTCTTGAGAGTAGACTTTGTTGATGTCGCGCTTTTGGAATTTGACGGCGTCGGCACCGGCATTGACGGCAACGTCAATTAGCTCTTTAGCGATGTCTAAATCGCCGTTGTGATTGATTCCAATTTCAGCAATGACAAAAATTGACACTATTACTCTCCTGTGTTTTGTAAAATGAAGTCGCTTAGGGCCCTTACGGCACCATTTCCGCCGTTCTCGAAAAGCACTAACGAGGCAACCTGTTTGATATCGGGGTGGGAATCCGCTGGTGCAACGGAAAAACCGACAAGTTGCATCGCCTCAAAATCGTTCAGGTCATTGCCCATGTAGATGACGTTTGCAGGATCTATTCGGTTATTGGCAAAGTATTGTTCAAGGAACGAGGCCTTATTATCACAACTGCCATGAACATCAATCTTCAGCTTACTGGCGCGTGCAGCGACCACAGGGTTTGTTTCCTTTGAAAGTATGAACATTGGCACACCTGCGTGGCGTAGAATTTCGACACCAAGCCCATCACGTCGATCACACATGACCGATTCAGTCCCATCTTGAGCCGTATACACTTTGTTATCAGTAAAGACGCCGTCAAAGTCAAACACGACGAGTTCGATTGTTTTCGGAAACGATGGCTTCCTGGCGGCCTTCAGAACTGGAGCTATCGGTGCCTGTATGGAGCCCGTATTCGGACCAAACATCTCGTTCTCGAGGGCGGCACAAAGATAATGGTAAATTGGCAGGTGTAGTTCTTGAACCTTGTCAACGCGCGATGCTGGGGTGCAGATACAAACGTCGACAAGCGCTTTTACCTTGCCGCCGTCTTCTCCGGTCAAGGCGATTGTCTTCAGGCCGACGGCTCTGGCGACCTTAATCGCATTGACGACATTGTTTGAATTGCCCGACGTTGAGATGCCGATCAATATATCACCTGGACGACCCAAGGCGTAGACCTGCTGGGCAAATTCGTAAGCGTGTTCCATGTCGTTAATAATAGCGCTGCTGAGCGCTGCGTTGGAGACTAGGGAAATCGCGGCGATGCCTTTTTGCAAGTGTGCGGCAATTGCGCCTCCGTCTTCGGGGAACGCATTGATGAACGGTCGAGCGTCACTGCCTGTAAGATGTCGTTTTAAATGAAACCCCTTCACCAATTCACCAACAATATGTTCGGCATCGGCCGCGCTGCCGCCATTGCCGCAGGTCATCACGATGCCACCAGCATGAATTCTTTCAGTCAGTAAGGATAATGCCTTCTCGATGTCACCAATTGCCGGGTCGAGCTGAGGGTAAGTGGCTTTAAGTTCGCTTAAGTATTCCATGTCAGGCCTTGTTTTTGAGAAGCTCAATGGGTTTACCGGTAGCTGAGTCATTTTTAACGCCGTTTTGCGTTAATCCCATGTCGGCTCTAATTACGTCCCACGATATCGGGCCCTTTAGATTGATTATCGAGCTGAACAATTCTCGTGGATACCGCCACTCCCCTGCTTCGATTTGACAGATGCGGGCGGCGATTTTTTCACTCGATGCTAGGCAAATTTCGGGAATTTGCCGATAATACAAGTTTTTTGTGCGCGGGTCGGGGTCGAGCACAAAAGCGAAATGGCCGAATTGGGCGGCTTCCGCTGTTAAGGTACTGCTTTCATTGATGACATACTGGCAATCGAACAACAGCTCATAGGAGCGGCGCTCGTCAAGGACTAGATTTGCAGGTGCGCGGCTCAGCAGCCGCGATAAAGCCTTGCCGAATTGGCCCGCGATATATTTTTTTGACTTAATGTTCAGAAAAACTGTGCGGTCGGGGAAGCGGCGTGCGATATTTTCGATTCCAGCCATGATGGTTTCGTGATGATAAGAGGGGCTGAGAAAGCAAACGATGTTATTCGGCCGTAAGTCGGCCATCTTTTTCATCTCCTCACGCGAGAGGCCAAAAGATCCGATGGAGCGTACGGTCATATGCGAAGGCCAGGTGCTGTAGTAAAGGCGATCATACTGATCTTGTCCGAGCATATAAAATTGGTCAAAGTCGAGGTATCGGCATTGATGGGTCAAGATGCAAATGCTGGGGATCCCATGCATGATTCCTATCGACTTTCCGCCAACCTTCCTTAGTTCTTGACTGCGCACGATATGGTCGGAATTGTATTCATCTCGGGACCAGAAATATGAAAAGTGATAGCGGTTGAAGAGCGCCCTGTAGACCATTCGTTTATGAGGCAAGACGATCAATTTGCGAAAAAAGTCGGGTGGAAGGTGCCGCCCACGACAAAACAATCTGAAACCGCTTCGAAGCACCTCAACCCATGCGACCAATCCCTTTCCAAGTGTGAACCAGCCGTCGGATGTCTCGCAATGAGGGTAGCCAAGCGTCGTTCCTGCATGGGCCTTGCTCACACCAGAATTCCGCATCACAGCCATAACATCGCCGCCGCCATCGATCACCTCGTCCCACAGGTGGTTGTCATGACCTCCACCCGTGAAGTCGCTGCCCATGAACACGGATTTCGGTGACGGAGGTGATAGCCGTAGGCGTCGGAAAATCCACAAACTTGATTTGACCATAACCGAAAACAGGAGCGCAAAATTCATAAACAGCGTTGGACCATGCTTACTGGAGCCGCAAGATAAGCCAGACAGAAACCGTTCTCGATAGTAGGATCGATCAACAGTATCAAGGCCATAAATTGACGCTTCTACTGCAAGCCCTTCGGATACGACGCCATCGCAGATATGGGCTGCGCCGAACCGCTGAAAGACAGCGTTGCAGCACAGGTGGCGATAGGCGGTTGCGTATTCGCCATATTGATTTTCAGCGTGATCGAACGCGAAAAAACGACAAACCCAAGCTTCAGCATCGACAAAGGGGTCGGCAATCCGCATGAGGTCGCCATAGTCAGTAAACGGAATTAGGTCGGGCCGTAAATCCGAAATCCAAATGAGTAAACCTCTGGTCTGGAGGTGCTTGGCAAGCCACTCCAAATGCCGCGTTGTTCCGCCAATGAGTGAGCGGAGAGCGATGACACAGACACGCTTGCCAAGCGCAGCATTCCATAGCAAGCGAGGCAAGGTGGATTCTGTAAGAACCATAAATGTCATGTAAATTTAAGACCTGTGTCCCATGGGCAGGGAATTTCTAAAAAAACTTATTGATCAATAAAATTTTTCAAAACCCTAAGGCCAACGGAACCGCTTTTTTCCGGGTGGCATTGCAGCCCTGTGAGGTTTTCATGTTGTATTGCGGCGGATATTATTTGGCCGTTGTAGTCTGTGTCGGCGAGGCGATCTGTCTCGTTTGTCGGGGCTGCTGAAAAGGAGTGAACGAAATACATTCCAATGGTTTTATCAATTCCATCCAAAATCGTGTTTTTCCAGCGCCCCGGCTGTGGTTGCAGCAGAGTATTCCAGCCTATGTGAGGAATTTTGTGGGGGTCGCCATGTGATGTTGTTCGGGGAATTGACACAACGTTACCTGGGATCAACCCTAATCCTTCGTGACCACCAAATTCTTCGCTTCCATTCAACATTAACTGCATGCCAAGGCAGACGCCTAAGAACGGACGACCACTGGCGGCGTGTCCTCGGATAGGTTCAATCAGGTCGCGTTGACTCAAATTGTCCATTGCCCGGCCAAAAGCCCCGACCCCAGGCAACAGCAATTTTTCCGCTTGTTCGACGATTTTCGGGTCACCGGTAACGATTGTCGTCGCGCCGACGTGTTCGAGCGCACGGGTGACGCTCAGGATGTTTCCTGCACCGTAGTCAACAACGGTAATCATCGGCTTTTGTGTGTTCAAATCAGCGAAACCTTCAGTGAGAAAGTAAAGGTAATCCGGCAGCTCGGGCACCCGTTCGAATGGCCTCGAAACTTAAGCGGTCGAAGTGCAGGGCATCGGCGATGGCGACGGCGTCGGCGTGACCAGTAGTTACAACATCGACCAGATGGTTGACCTCTCCCATACCGCCGGAAGCGATCACCGGAATGCCGACGGCTGTCGAGACGGCCCTAACCAATTCCACGTCAAAGCCTTTGCGGGTTCCCTCCTTATCGATCGAGGTCAACAGAATTTCGCCTGCCCCCAAACGCGCGCCTTTTACGGCCCACTCGACAACGTCAAAACCTGTTCGTTCGCGACCATTGTCCGTGTAGGCTTCCCAGCGGCCATTTGGTTGCTGTTTTGCCTCGATGGACAGCACCACACATTGGCTGCCAAACCATTCAGCAAGTTCGGTTATCAAGTCGGGTCGCAGAATTGCGGCAGTATTGACCGCGACCTTATCTGCGCCAGCGCGTAAAAGTTGTTTGACATCGTCGCGTGAACGAATACCGCCACCGACAGTGATCGGGATGAAAACATTTTCTGCGGTGTGCTCTATTATTTCAGCCAGATGGTTTCTACCGAACAGGCTGGCGACTACATCCATGTAAATGATTTCGTCAATGCCATCGTGATAGTAACGCTGGGCATAGGCTTGAGGATTACCTACCTTGCGTAGACCTTCAAGATGCACGCCCTTGATTAGATTGGACCCTTTGACATCAAGTCGGGCGATTAGGCGCAAGTTTGACATCAGGATGTTTCTTCGTCCCAAACCGAATGGCGTAGCGCCCAGGCGGCGTTTTCTCGGCGCCAAAGGTGTGGAGAGCGAAATTTATCGGTGAGGCTCATGAAGTAGTCTTGGTCCATGATCGGCTGATCAAACATTTTGTGACTCTGCGGAAAGTCCTTCTCGGTGATGCTCAGGTATTCAAATATTTCAGCGGCGAACCGCGTGGGAAATTCACCATCGAACCGACGAACTAACGCCACAGCTTCATCACGGTTAATTTCTTCGTTGCGAATTTCCTGAGCGGAATCATAGGTGGCGCGGCCAAGACCAAATTTAATATAAGTGGTGTAATAATGAAAATCGTCGATCTTGTCGTCAATGCTATTGTATTTACTGTAGGTTCCAGGCGTTCTTTCCGGTGCTGCCTGAAACCCACCATGTTCTTGGGCGTAGTAATAGGCACCTTGAGGGTGCCATTTAAGATAGTAACCGAGATAATGAACTTCAGTTTTTACGCGCTCTAAGTCCTCTGGATTGGCAGGCATGTAGGCTAAAAGATCATTGTCGTTGAGCGCGAAATCTTCTTTTAGTTCCTGTACCGACGCTCCACCCAACATCACGTTGGATTTATTTTCCATAGCAAAATAGCGCCAGTCGCGTGTTGCACTGGCATTGTCCAGTCGTGGGTTACCATATTCCGCTTCATTTTCGCCGTAAAACACGAGTGGGATATTATGGAGGATGGACATTTTGGGGGCCAAGGCTTTCTGGCCAATCATAAAGGCTTGAAAGGGGTGAAAAATTCTTTCAATGGCAATCCGTGTTAATAGTCTGTGGATCTGGCCGTTGGGTGTAAACAAAGAGTTATCAAAACCAGCGTGAATCCACTTCTGAAAATTGTGCCATCCCCAATCGGTGTAGATATGTGGTGCCCAGGTAATGGTCAGTGGGTTCATGCCATATTTATACTTAAGGATGTGGGATTGAAAAAAGCTGTCTTTGCCTCCTGATCCGGGAACTATACAGTCGTAGCCGCCGTCGGTGCGTCGGAACCGATCACATAATTCCTTCAGTTGGCGCTCCCGGTCCTCCCAGTCAGTATTTTGTTTGTCTTCTGTCGTACGGCAAGCGTCACAGACCCCGTCTTCATTAAAATGAATTGTTTCTTTCTTGCTGTCTTGTGTGTGTTCGTACTCGACGGTGGAATTTGGGCGCTGATTTGACAGTACGCACCTCTTACAGAAGCGCACCTCCGCTGGAAGGCCATATTTTGTCTCTAACGTTTCGTTCATTTTGAGTCTGTATCCTATGTTGTCTGGCATGGCCTATTAAGCCAACTACGCCACCATATGGTCCCACACACGACGAGATGAATTGGGGATGTCTGAGCCGCTGCAAAAATATTGAAGAAGGTCCGGTGAATTCGCCCCGCCGCCCTCTGCGAGCGCCGCATCCAAGTCTTCCGCAGTTTCTAACAGATTTACGCCCTTTAGATACTTGCTTGTATTGCTGCTCGGCGAAGTAAGAAAGGAATAATAAGGTTTTCCAGCGGCCAGTGTTTCAACGAAAGTACCAGACACAACCGGTCCGATGACGATATCCGCCCAATCGAGATGGGCGCTGAGCCCGCGATCTTCATGAACAAGTTCCACGGGACTACCGACAAGAGCCAGGACCCGTTCATAATAGCTTTTGTTAAATTTTGAGCCGGGATGAATTTTGACGCGAATGTTCTCAAATCCATGTTTTCGAACCGCCTTAATCGTATCGATAAGCAGCGGATAGATGATGCTCGACATGTTGACGAGACCTTCGGTGTCTGCCGAGTAAGGCAATATTAGCGCGTTACGTTTTATTGCTGCCGGGTTTTCCTGGGTCGATGTGCGCAATTTATCCAGGCCAGGATAACCGATACGTACAAACTCACAGCTTGCATTCGTATCCACGAGATTACTATAGGCCTGTTCTCCCCAGCCAAGCATCCGAGAGACAAATGCTGGCGTATTTGGATCGCCACTAAGCGTATCATGAATCTGGCGAGAGATTCGCATCCCGTGCGGTAAATAATCAACCGGGCATCTGCGGTTATAAGCAAGTTCTATGTATTCACGTGTTCCAGGGTTCATCACGTCGCTTACAATAATGCGGTCTGGTCGTTTTTCATCGAAAAACGTGGAGCTGCGCTTTACCGACCAACATATCCTTACGAAATCTTGATGGTTAATCACATAATGCCGAACGTAGTGGCGCACGCATTCCTGAAGAACGGTATCGGGTTGTATACAAACCCTTTCAACATCTTTGCGGATCTGTTCAATCCGTTGTCGGTCTGAAGTATTCAGCCAAGTCAGCGGGAGATGAGCAAAATAGCTTCCCCGACGCCAACAGTCCTTCAAAAAGGCCAATTTTTTCGATTCACGATGAGCAAACAATAAGGGAGCGACGTCGGTTTGATCTTGATCATAATTGTCAATTAGATTTTGGCACATCAGGCCAGTAGGCAAGATTAAAACGAGTCGTCTTTTTCCTGCCCATCGCCATTTTACAGAAAAAATCATGCTAATTAAAAAAGTATAGCAAAAACGCAGTCCGTTGAGAAAAAGGTCTTTCGATAACATGTTGGCGCGAGGGATCGGGCGCACTTGGAAATCGGCGGTAAATGGAAAGTCCAGGGCGTGGTTTTCCGGGCCATCAAGACGGTCATCTACGAGAGCGCCAAACGTTGTCGCGGCATCATTCACCAGGCGGCGCTTCAAGGTGTCATCGACCAGCCCATATTCGGTGCGAACATCAAAAAGAACGATCTCGCCGGGCTGGAAATTAGCGCAAAACCACTGTAGGGCTTCTTTGATTTGATGGCATGAAAGAAGAACCAGACTGATCTCTCGTGTGAAAAGCTTGCCGATAGAAACGCCCTTGAAAAGCGTGACGTCTTTTCCCTCATCATAAACCCACTGATTGGCCCGGATAAAAAAATCTGTTTCTTTAGCGCTAGATTTGGCGTCCTCTAGCAACCCAGCTTCTAGATGTAGGCAATGAAACCCGAGATCGTGGCAATGACGCCAAACAAGCCAATCGCTACAGACGATCATGGAATTACGATCATTGGCTGAAAGTCCGTCAATATGACGACGGTGTGATGCCAAGACCAGACGCGAATATTTCTCATGCATATGGGGCTGGATATGCAAGTGATTGGTTGTGGAAAAAAATGTCGAACCCATAGATTACGCAGCCGTATTTGTTACGATAATTTTCGGATAACGCGTGCCGGATTACCGCCGACAACGGTGTAAGGTGCTACGTCTTTGGTCACGATTGCCCCTGCGCTGACGACAGCGTTTTCACCAATTGTCACGCCGGAAAGGATGATGGCGTTGGCTCCGATCCAGGCCCCTTTTTTAACTCGAAGTTCTTTGGGTGGGTGATAACCCTGGTATTGGATGGGAATGTCCGTTCTGTCGAATTTATGATTATTAACGTAAAAATGTATGCCCGATCCCATTATGACATCGTCTTCAAGAACGATTGTTCCGGCTGGGTCCTCGTCGGCAAACAACATGGTCCCGGGGCGAACAACGATATTGCTGCCGATCGAAATTCTCGATGGAAAAATGGCATAAGCATAGGGGCGGAATTCAGAGTTTTCTCCAAATGACTTGAATTTTCTTTCACATAGCCAGCGCCCCAACCGTCGCGAGAACAACAAGAAATGGGTCAAAAAGATATCCGGCCCGAGCCTGTCGCACTGCCAATACCATTTGAGACGTTGTAACATCTTACGAATGGCAGTTTGTTGGGCGGGAATTCATCGTGATTGGCATTCAGTTTTCTTACCTGGACAAAAGAAATTCGACAAACTGGAAGTCGAGGTCGCTGTCGATGTCGTGGGATCGCTCTTGCGGCATAACAAACAAAAGAGTGTTATCGCCAATTACCGTTGCCAAATCGGAAAACAGTGCGGGGCGGCTCCATACATATATCGACGCGTTGAGATCATAACAACGAGGGCTGTCTTGCCGTCTTATGACCGGTGTTACGAGAGGTTTGCTCAAATGGACACGTTGCCGAGCGTCAAGTTCAACCAGATTAAAATAAGGCGAACGCCGAGCGGGTGAACCGGTAATGACGTTATCGGCGTTTTCCAATTCAAGCAACGAAACCGCGCCCTCGATATCTTTGGCGATGCGCAGCGGCGATGTGGCGTCCAGGTCGACGAAGGTATCGAAAACCATACCGGTGCGGTCCAGGATTGTTTGCGCGCAATGACGAATGGCGGGCATCTTTGGTGCTGTGTCAGTCGCCAGCTCGGTCGGCCTGTCAACAAGATGGTCCGCCCCCCATTCTCGCGCCGCTTCTAGAATTTCAGAACTGTCACTGCTGACGGCTATGGCATCGAATAGGCCAGAATCTCTAGCCTGAAGAATGCTATGTGCAATTAGCGGCTTTTGGTTAAGAAGGCGGACATTTTTGTTCTTGACCCCCTTGCTGCCGCCACGAGCGCAAATGGTACACAGCCGCTTCATCGCATCACCCAAATTTTTTGGCTGGATGCCTGTTCTGCAGCATGGATCATTTGCATAATTTCAAGCCCGTCATCTATTCCACACAAATTGCTGGTATTGCCATCAATCACGGCTTGGTGCTGCTTGGTGTAGGTATCCTGAATGACGGCACCGAAATATTCGTATTTCCCTGCGACGTCAAGAGTTCCGGCGATCAGATCGGCACGGACGGTCCCCGTGTCCGTAAGGGCCACAAATTCCCGGCGCGGGGGGCTGTCAAGATAGTTCATTTGTATAGTGATCACTGGACAACGGTCCGTTTTATAAAGAATGGAAAACACATCGTCGCTGTCGATTTCAAGAGCGCTGACGTGTCCGCCGCTGGCGGTGAGATGGCGCCACTGTCCGAACATCCAGTTTAAGTAGTCAAGTTCGTGGCTTAAGTCTTTGAGGACGCCGCCACCTTCTTTTCTATGGGCGGAATTGGAGTCTCGGTAATCGATCTGAGGCCGCCATCGGGTAAGATCTGACCCCACATAGGCGTGAACAGCAAAAATGGTCGCCCGGCTGAGGAGCGCCTTCATACGCACGAGTAGTGGATGGAGACGAAGATTGTAGCCGATAAAAATATTAGAGAAATTATTTTCTGGTAGGTCGATTTGGTGATCGAATACTGGTTTTTCGATCAACACGGTTCCGGTAAATAGACACGCGATCAGAGCTTTCAGATCCGCCCAATGTTCGCTGGTGCGGCTCGCGATTACGACATATTGCGGAGCCCAGTCGGCAATCGCCTGCGGAATTGAACCATAGACCTTGGGCCAATCGACGGCCCGACGGCTAACTACTGCGACATCTTGGCCCAAATTACTCAGGGAACGGGCATGCTTGATGCCGATCGACCCAAAGCCAATAATTAACACTCTCATCTTGCGGTGTGTTTCCGAAAGCAGTGGTTTGTACTGATGTGGTGAGGTAGCAAAATTGTCCAGATCCGTTCGGTCAGGCGGTCCAACCACCATCGACAGTTAGCATTTGACCGGTCATATAACTGGAGGCGTCAGCGGCCAGATAGATGACGGCTCCAACCATCTCATCATCACGGGCCATGCGTCCGAGCGGTGTTTTGTTTGCGTAGTTGGTTTGAAACACATCGTTTTGACCGCTTTCAACCCCGCCAGGCACCAGCGTGTTGACGCGGATATTATGTGGTGCCCAATAGCTGGCGAGATACTTACTTAGTCCGACCACCCCGGCCTTTGCCGCAGCGTATACAGGCGGCGTGTTAATGGCGATGCCCATGTATTCTGAGCCTTCATAAATCCGTTGATCGGGGGCGGTAATGCCATAAAGCGATGCTGTTTGGATGATGCTGCCGCCCGTGCCTTGTTCGACCATGCGGCGGCCAACAGCCTGGGCGACCAAAAACATGCCGTCGAGATTGACGGCCATTATTTCACGCCACGTTTCAAGTTCATAGTCTTCAACAGGAGCAAAAAATTTCTCCATGTTGCGAGACTTGGTGGCGGCGTTGTTGTGCAGGATATCAATATTGCCAAATGTGGCTATCGTTTCGCCGACCATCGCCGCAACTGAGGCCGGGTCGGCGACATCGCATGAAATGCCGCAGGCCAAGGTACCGTAGGTGTGTCTTATTTCGTCCGCTAAAAGGTGCATGCGGTCATTATCAATGTCGGCAATAACGACAGAAGCACCATGCGCTGCTAGGCCACGGCAAACTTTATTACCGATGATGCCGCAGCCGCCGGTAACAACCGCCGTCTTTCCCGAGAGGTCAAATATGTTACTCAGTGGAAGATCTGTCATAGAGCGCCCTTAGGGGGAAATGCATTATCAATTGTTAAAGTTGTCATCGAATTCCCTTTTTGCCTGATCAAGGTCGTCGAGCCGCCCAATGTCGAGCCAGTATTCACGAACCGGAAAAACCGATGTCATCTTTTCAGCATCAATTATCGACTGGAACAGGTTTGGCATGTCTTGATACTGGCCGCGATCAGTTAAGGCCAATACATCGGGCTCGATCACATAAATGCCTGCGTTGACAAAAAATTTATGGACGGGTTTTTCATCAATGCCAACGATGTTGGTGTCCTCGATGCGGACCACGCCAAAAGGCACCTGGAAATCATACTCGCGCACCGCCATTGTTGCCGTCGCACCGCGTTCCCGATGATAGGCGAGAATGTTCTCAAATTTAACGCGGGTCAGAAGGTCACCGTTCATGACCAGCAGAGGGTCTGGCGGAATCTCCTCAATCAGGCCTAATGGCCCAGCGGTCCCCAAGGGTGTTTTTTCGTGAAGGTAACGAATCTCGGCCCCCCAACGGCCCCCGTCAGCAAAATGCTGTTTAACGATTTCCGCCTTATAATTGACCGAGATGTAAAATTTCCGAAAACCTTGTTCGATGAAATTTTCCAGAATGGTTTCTAACACGGGCTTGGGGCCAACAGGGATCATTGGCTTGGGTAGGTTTTCGGTCAACGGGTGCAAACGAGAGCCAAGCCCACCCGCCATCAGCACGACCCAGTTTGGCTTGCTGACATGGCTGCTAACCAAATGATTTACGGCCTTTAAGTCGAGCACGCGACCAGCCTCGTCGATAACCGGAATTTGATGGATTTGCAGATGAGCCATCAAATCGAGAATTTCTTGGTCGTGCTTTTCCGGACCGACGGTTTGCGGCGAATTGTTCATAATTTTCTGTACCGGATCCGTAAGCGCGACTTTGCGCAAAATCCCCCGACGGATATCGCCATCCGTAATGGTGCCAACCAAAACATCATCGCTATTAACCACCAGGCAGATCTGCATGGAGGCCTCGTCAAGGATACGAATTGCCTCCATGATTGCCGTGTCTGGCGTAATGACGGCGCGTTTCCAGGTTTTCATTGGGCGCGCTCCCTGGCCGGGGTGCCGACGAACCGGGTGCCATCGGGAACGTCGTGACACACGGTTGCCCCCGCCGCGACAAGCACGTTTTTGCCGATGTTAATGCCTTGAATTACGGTGACCCCACAACCGATGTGGCTGCTCTCACCGACCGTTATTCCACCGGACAGGGTTGCGCCGGGGGCGATGTGAGTGTGGGCACCAATTTGACAATCATGATCAATCCCGGCGCGGGTGTTGATGATGGCGTTCTCGCCGATAGCAGTAAACGGCTGGACGATAACGCCCGCCATAATTTGTGCACCTTCACCTATACGGACGCTCTGTCCGACGATGGCACTAGGGTGGATTACGCTGGCAAAATGGTAACCCTGCTTTTTGAAACGATCAAAGACCGCCTGCCGCGCCGTCGGCAGAGTGGTGGAGCCAACGCCGTTGACCAGCTCTATGGAGCCCGGATGATGCTTATGTAAAACGTCATCGTTACCGAAAACCGGAACACCCAGTATGTCTAAACCGGCGCTGTCAGGGTCGATGTCGGTGACACCGATCACTGGTGCGCCCGCGCACAACAAGGCATCAATGATGACACGCCCATGTCCGCCTGCACCAACAACGATAATATTCATAGGTCGATGGCCTCATCGGCGACGTAATCTCGTTTGGCCTTGGTGCCGAGCACATCCCAATAGTGCATGGGTGAAACCCCAACCCCCAGGCGTTTGGCCGAGATATTATCGTCGATGATGACCTCTCCCGCCTTGATTGAGCGTGACGCAACCAGACTTTTTCTGGCAATTTTGCGATTGCCCATTTCTGATGGTGACGGGGCCTTAATGCCGTCGCCAAGGGCCATCTCGACGACGCGAATTTCGGCAGCCAACGCTTTCAATTCATCCGGTTCCAGCGAAGCCGCGTGATCTGGCCCTGGCAAACTGCGGTCCAGAGTGAAGTGTTTTTCGATGATCGTCGCCCCGCGGCTAACGGCGGCGATTGCCGCTGTGATTCCTGGCGTATGATCGGAAAGACCGGTGGTTAGGCCGAAAGTCTCCCGGAGGGTGTCTATCGCTTTTAGATTGACGTCTGAGAACGGCGCAGGATATTCGGTCGTGCAATGCAGTAGCGAAACGTTGGCATCAAGGGCTTTTTGTCCGGCTCTTGATGCCAACGCAGAATGGAAGGCTTCTCGCGATGGTGCGTGGTCTTCGTTTGCAAAGCCGAAAGCAATTACGCCTAAGGCCTCTTCCACTTCCTTCAAGGTGCTCATGCCGGTCGATAGGATAATTTTTCTTCCGTATTTAGCGACATCAAGCAGAAAGGGACCGTTGGTAATTTCACCGGATGAAATTTTCAACGTGTCGAGGTCAAGCTCGTGGACAAGAAAGTGAAGACTTGCTTGATCGAATGGCGTGGATAGAAATTTAAGACCATGCCGAGTGCACCGTTCCATGAGTTCCCGGTGCAAGTCCGCGCTCATCTCCAGTCGCTTCAGCATGTCAAACTGACTTTCTGAAGAGCCTGTGGCGATCTTTTGATAGGCGGCTTTTGGCGCTGAACTGGTGACCAGGCTTTCGGTTCTAAAGGTTTGAAATTTGACCGCGTCGACGCCAGCGGCGGCGGCGGCGTCGACCAGCGCAAGCGCCGTATCGCGGTCCCCGTTGTGATTGACACCGGCCTCAGCGATAATCAGGGCGCTCATGCGACGATACCGACGTCATGGAAATTCTTTGCGAGCAGGCCCTCCAGAGAGGCCTTCTTAAGCACGTCTTTAATTGCCTTCGACGCGCCCGCTTGACCGTAGTGATCAGCATCTGTGAAGGCGGAGTTGATGAAGTTTGGGTCCAACGCTTTGTTTATCGCAGCGGTGATCGCGGTGCGCTCCTCAATGCAGTCGATAACGGATGAGCTTCGGAGCCGCCCTTTCTGGCGATTGCCAACATTGACGGACGGCGTTTTCATTGCCGGAGCTTCGATAATGCCGCTTGAAGAGTTTCCAATAACTGCGGAGCAATATTTCATTGCGCTGAGATAATTGCGTTGGCCCAATGACTGTCGCAGGAGGACGCGATTTTTGTTGTTTGCCGCATAGTCTGTTAACTGGCGCGTGACGGCGTCGTGCCCGGGGTCTGCATTGGCGCCTGTAATGACGCATTTTATATCGGGAAACTGCTCGAGCGCGCCGATAAGCTCGCCGACGGCCTCGCCCGGAGTCATATCACCGAGTGTTGCCGGGTGATAGGTGACGAGGAAAAAATTGTCACTAAACAAAAACCCGACCTCGTTTTCCAGGGCCTTCAATTTCGGCAGATCCAAATAAACGATGTTATCCAAGCCCGGCGCACCGGTCAGAAAGACCCGTTCAGGGGCCTCACCCATTTGAATAACCCGATCACGGTAAGGTGCCGCCGCGACAAAATGGAGATGGGCAATTTTGGTAATCGCATGGCGCATGGCATCATCCATCGCTGCCTCAGTGACTTCGCCTCCGTGAATATGAGCGATAGGAATTTTGTTCAGCATGGCCGCCTGGACTGCTGCCAAGATCTCGAAGCGGTCGCCAAGGACGACGGCAATATCGGGCCTGAGCCGCCCGAAGGCCTCAGTCATGCCGGTAATACCGCGCCCCATGGCGCGGGCAATGGCGATGGGCGTATCGTCGTCGAGTCCAATGTCTACCTTTTCAGAAACAACAAAACCATCGGCTTCAATCGTGCGAAAGGTGTCGCCGAATTTTGCGGACAGATGCATCCCGGTTACCAGCAACTGCAACTCAAGATCGGCATCGGCATCAATTTCTTTGAGTAACCAATACAGCAAGCCATATTCGGCGCGGCTGCCGGTTACGACGGAAATCTTACGTGGCATAATTACTGTTTCCGGCGAGCGCGGCGCTTGAGGGGATATTTATGATGCGTCCATAGAGGTCTTCTGTGCCGCTTAAGTTCATACGAGGGCAATCGTGGTAAGGTTTCAGCATATGCATTGGTCGCCAAGCCGGGCGACAACCAAACCCGGCGGTATTGACGGCACTGAGAACATCATCACGTATGTCCCGACGGTTCTGATCGAGAATCAGAGTGTTAAGCCAATAATTGCTCCGGCAGTTCTCTGGTTCCTCGAAAAACCGTAGGCCGCGTATATCTTTGAAAGCATCGCAATAGGCGGTCGCCAAGGATCTTTTGCGGTCAAGCATCAGAGGCAGTTGTTCCAATTGGGCAAGTCCAAGTGCAGCGTTAATGTTGGGAAGCCGATAGTTGTAACCGGTTTGGTCGTGGATAAATTCAAAGGCGTGAACTTGTTTGGCGGTCGTGGTCAAATGCTTGGCTGCTGCCGCTAATTTCTTATCATTGGTCAGTACGGCCCCGCCGCCACCGGTCGTAATAATCTTATTGCCATTGAAGCTGAGCGCCGCAAGCTGCCCGTGGTTCCCGGTGTGCCGGCCTTTGTAAAATGAGCCCAAGGATTCGGCGGCATCTTCAATCAAGGTGATGCAAAAACGTCCGCAGATATCAACCAGGGCGTCGAGGTCGCTCGGGTGGCCAAAGGTGTGCATGCAGACCAGCGCTGAAATTCGGTTTCCGGTCAGACGGTTGATGCATGCCCCGTCTTTGATTTCAGTGATTTCAGTAAGGTGCGTCTCCAGTTTATCAACATCAAGACCCAATGTGCGTTCTTCGTTGTCAGCGAAATGAGGGTGCGCTCCCATGTAAGACACGGCATTGGCCGTTGCCACGAAGGTTAAGGCAGGCACGATCACTTCATCACCGGCCATGACCCCTGCCAACATTAAACATGTATGGAGTGCTGCAGTGCCGTTAACGGTGGCAATGGCGTGATCAGATCCGGTAAATGTGCTTAACGCGTTTTCGAACCGGTCAATATAGTGACCGGCGGAAGATACCCAGCCGGTGTCCAGGCACTCCTTTACGTAGGCCCATTCGTTGCCGGAGAACTCAGGCTCATGCAAAGCGGCGTTCACAGGAACAAGTTCGGTCAACACACCAAGGATGGCGTCAATCTCTGGAACCGCAGAATTCATCAGGTCATATATCCGGCGTCGACACGAAGCCGGTCCAAGCGGTTTCGCCACCACTTTACCGTGCGGGCGATACCTTCCTCGAGATTGACTTCAGAAACCCAGCCAGCGGCCTCATTTAATTTTGTCGAATCTCCCATCAATGCCATGACCTCACTTTTTTTCGGTCGCTTTCGATGTGCTTCCTGAAGGACGGGTTTGTCGGAATCAGTTACGCGCCGCACCGTTTCGACCAATTCCGCAATTGACACCATACGCCCGGTGCCGGTGTTAAAGGTTTGACCGATGTGGTGATCTGGCAATTGGGCGGCGGCTAGAAATGCGGAAACCGTATCGTCGACAAAATTAAAGTCTCGGGTTGGGGTCAAATCACCGACACGAATGCTGTCACAATTGGGGTCGAGCGCTTGACGGATGACGGTGCTGATCACGGCGCGTTCTGATTGGCGTGGGCCATAGGTGTTGAACGGTCGCAACGTCACGACAGGCAGATCGAATGATCGGGCAAAAGAGTCGGCCATCATGTCAGCGGCAATTTTGCTTCCCGAATAGGGCGACTGACCTTGCAAGGGATGATCTTCGCTGATTGGTGTAAACTTCGCCGTGCCATAAACCTCGCTGGTTGAGGTGTGGACGATCCGCGATACCCCGGCCTTCAACGCGCCTTGCAGAACATTGACCGTACCCTGAACGTTGGTTTGGACGTAGCTTGAAGGCGCTTGATAAGAAAACGGGATAGCGATCAAAGCCGCCAAATGCATGACGATATTTTGATTTTTACACAAATCCATCATTTGATGCGGATCACGGACATCGCCACGCACCACGGACATTGCCGCGCGCAAAGGGGCGGGACTGTCGTCGAGCCAGCCGCACGCATCGAATGAATTGTATTGGGCAAGGGCGGTTACTTCGGCACCGAGACCGACCAACTGTTCCGCCAGATGGGAGCCGATGAAGCCGTCTGCGCCGGTCACCAGCACTCGACAGTTTTTCCAAGGCATTAAAAATGTCTCTCTATTGAGATTGGTTGGGTTTTTCCATGCTACCGCACTCCGGGTGAAATCATCCGGAGTGCGGTATTAACGGTTGGGCCGAAGCCCAGTAAAATCGCTCAGGCGCAGGCCTGAACGGTGTCAATTGGTGCACGCACCTTGATCGTTCGGCCCAACAATTCGAGCAGCACGACGACACGGTCCTTGTCGTCCACACACTCAAAAATTCCAGCCTGGTCGCATAGGGCACCGGTATGAAACTTTACGGCTTCGCCCTTTTTGAATTGAGAGGCGATTCCTAGCGTGACCATACCGGCGTCGTCCTCACGAGCCCGGAGACTCGCAATGAGGTCGTCGCTGACGGGTGCCGGGCGCCCATTGAAACTAACCAAATGACTGACGCCGATTGTTGATTTTATCGCCTGCCAGCGTTGATTGTTTTCGGTTATGCCTACAAACAGATATCGCGGGAATAGAGGGCGAGTCACCCATTCCTTGCGGCGTGCGTGGATTCGGAGTTTTTTGTAAACAGGTAAATAAGCCACAAACCCTTGACGCTGCAACTGCGCCGCAGCAGTGAATTCCGCATTAACGCGGGTATTAGCAACACACCACTGGGCAGAGGGGGTCACGGTCATGACGGCTCCCCCGGTATGTCCGTGCGGGAAACATTCAAAAGCCGTGGGGCCAGAATGCGCTCGCTTTGAACGGTTTGTTTCAGGGCGTCAAAGGCGGCTTGCGGCGCCGTTAAATCGACGATCACATAGGCATCCGCAGTATCCATATCGGCAACATCGGAATATACGGGCAAGCCGGAAAACATTTCCGCATCAAAGTCAGGGTCGATAAATCCGACAAACTCTATTGGGTGTTCGCGTGCGCATAAGATGGCGATCTCACCAAGATCGCTGGCGCCAACGAGGCCGATTCGGGTCCAGTTTCGGGCGGCACAAAAATCAAAGATGTCGGCGCAATGTGTCCGTGCATGGCGAAAAAAGTCAAACGACATGGTGAGGTAACGTACGGTTAATTGGCCTTTTTCCGCAAAACCCTTTGGGGTCAAATAATAAGCATACCGGTTTGCCGGGGCCTGATTCGCCTTGATCAAACCCTTCTTAATGCAGCGCTTTAGATAGCTGTTGGCCAATCCGAGGGCAATCCCGAGTTCCTTGGCCATCGAGCGCTGAGACAACGTGCTGTTATCATGCACCGCATTGAGCAGACCGAGCGTAATCTCGATTTCGGCGTCTGACTGTGTCGAAGAAGGCTTGTTGGAGGCCATGGCGGTGAGTTTCCAATTGAATCCAATGCATTGTAGCAAGGGCGTTCATGGCGCGAACATAATACGTTCACGTCATGAACGTCAAGATCAATATCTTAGATTATAATGGTTCACATATGTCATCGCACCTGAACCGAAATCTAAAATCCCGCTTTTCCCCAGCCGCCCCAATCGGATATAACCTCAAGCATGACTTGGGGTTTTTCCATGGGGCTTTTTATTGCGGTTTTTGCGGCGACGTGCGCGGCGACGAAGATGGTGTGCGGGCAATTGCAGCGGCGCGCCATACTTGATCTCCCCAACAATCGATCAAGCCACAACGTACCGACACCAAGAGGCGGCGGATTGGCTGTGGTCATGGTTTTGCTCGCCGCCCTTATGGTGATTGCAGGCTTTGAGCAGATGGCTAAATCACAGGCAGCATGGCTGTTCAGTCTGACGTTTATACTGGCCGCCATGTCTTGGGTCGATGACTTGCGCGGTCTCGGGCCATTATTCCGTTTTGGTGCCCATGTCGTTAGTGTCGGCCTTGCCCTAAGTTTTGGTTTGCTAGATGGCCCGGTGTTTGGGGCCATGCTTTCGCCGGTGCTGGATAAAATAGCCGCCGGGCTGTTGTGGGTCTGGTTTATCAACCTGTTCAATTTTATGGACGGTATCGATGGCATCGCTGGCGTTGAGGCCTTATCCATTGGTGGCGGCATAACCTTGCTGGCCGTATTTTCCGGAGTTGGCAGTGATGTTGGCAATGTTGCCCTGGTCGTGGCGGCAGGTGCAGGCGGGTTTTTGGTGTGGAATTGGCATCCGGCCAAGATTTTCCTTGGCGACGTTGGCAGTGTTCCGCTTGGTTTCGTTTTGGGCTGGCTGTTATTGTCATTGTCTGCGGCGGGGTATTGGCTGGCGGCATTGATCCTGCCGCTGTATTTTTTGGTCGACGCTGGCCTGACTCTATTGCGGCGCCTGCTGCGCGGCGAGAAAATCTGGCAAGCCCATCGGCAGCACTTTTACCAATATGCCGCGCAGCATGGCCGGTCCCATGGTGAGGTGGCGACGGCCGTCGCGCTGTGCAATAGCGTGCTGATTGTTCTGGCGTTCGTGACACCCAATGGGCGTATCAGTTGGACGATTATTGCCGCCCTTGGCGTGGTGACGTTTCTGATTTTTTGGATGGTAAGGACGCCTCAAAATCAATCCAGCGGTGGTCCGGTTTAATGAAAATCCTGTTTTTTACAGAAAATTTTCCGCCCGAAACTAATGCTGCGGCGACCCGGGTATTTGAACGTGCGTGTTATTGGGCGAAGTGGGGGCATCAGGTTACCGTCCTCACGTCGGCCCCCAATTTCCCGCAAGGCAAATTGCATGACGGTTATCACAACCGGTGGCGCCAAGTGGAACAGATGGACGGAATTCGGGTTGTTCGCGTCAAAACCTATATCGCTGCCAATCAGGGTGCGGTGCGGCGCACGCTTGATTTTTTAAGTTTCATGGTCAGCGCATTTGCCATTGGATTGTTTGAGCGCCGCCCAGACGTTGTCGTCTCCACCTCGCCACAGTTTTTTGCCGCCGTTGGCGGGTGGGCGCTGGCGTCGACGCGGCGGGTACCGTTTGTCTTCGAGCTGGGCGATCTCTGGCCAGCGTCCATCGTTGCCGTTGGCGCCATGCGCGCGAACCCGGCCATTCGGTTGCTTGAAAAGCTCGAACTGTTTCTTTATCGGCGCTCGGCGGCGGTAGTCGCCTTAACCCATGCCTTTAAGGCCAATCTCGTTGCGCGCGGAATTGCGTCGGAAAAAATTGCGGTTGTCATTAACGGTGTTGATTTATGGCGCTATGGACCGCGGTCAAAAGACCAGGAATTAATAGAAGCCTGGGGTTTGGCGGGCAAATTTGTCGTCGGCTATGTTGGCACCCATGGAATGGCGCACGCGTTGACCAATGTCTTAAATGCTGCCGAAAAAGTGCAGCAGCACCCGCACGTAAGATTTTTACTGGTAGGTGCCGGGGCGGAACGCGATATGCTGATTGAAGATGCGGCAAGGCGACGTCTCGACAATGTTATATTTATGCCAGCTCAGGCGAAACAACGCATGCCTGCCATTTGGAGCCTGTGCGATGTTGCACTGGTCCACTTGAAGGATTCTCCCGTGTTTAAAGATGTAATCCCGTCAAAGATTTTTGAAGCCATGGGCATGGGGTTGCCGATTGTGTTGGCCTCTCAAACAGGCGAAGCCAGTGATATCGTTGTTGAGGAAAATGTGGGTTTGCATGTCGCCGCCGAAAACCCGGACGCGTTAGCTGCGGCTGTCCTGCGACTTTATCGGGACGAAGCCGGACGACAACGGTTTGCAAGGCAAAGTTTTCAGTCTGCCCCCGCCCATAGTCGGGAGCATCAGGCGCGGCACATGATTGACGTTCTGGACAAAGTCGTCGCCGGACAAGGCTCAAGTGTGGCGAATCTGGCCCCGACAACGCAAAGGCCCGGTTGATGCGGATACTGGTCACCGGCGCGACGGGTTTTGTTGGCCGGTTTCTGTGTCCAGTGCTGACCGCCCGCGGACATCAGGTTACGGCTGCCGTGCGCCATGTACCGGAAATTGCCATTGAAGGGGCTGAAAAGACCATTGTGGTTGGCGATATCGGCCCTGACACCGACTGGTCAGAAGCGCTAAGCGGGCAGGCCGCGATCATTCATTTGGCCGGACGGAGCCATGTGATGAATGACCGTCAGAGCACCTCGGAGGCGTTGTATCACAAGGTTAATGTGGTCGGCACATCAATACTTGCGGAGGCGGCAGTTAAGGAAGGCATTCGCAAATTTATTTTTCTGAGCAGTGTTAAGGCGATGGCCGAGCGGTCGAAGGGGGAAGCGTTAACCGAAACAACGCCGCCCCGACCTGAAGATGCCTACGGGCGCACCAAACTTGAAGCTGAGCAAGCCCTTCTGAAGGTTGCGTCGAGCAGTGCGATGACCGTTGTTAACCTACGCACGCCACTGGTATATGGGCCCGGGGTAAAAGCCAATTTGCTTCGTTTGATCACAGCCTGTGATCAGCGATTGCCATTATTTTTGGAGTCCGTCAGTAACAAACGAAGCTTGGTTTTTCTGGGCAACCTGACGGATGCGCTGGCCTGTGTTGTTGAGGCAGAGGGCCTGTCAACGGAGACCTTTTTGGTCAGCGACGGCGAGGCGGTTTCGACTCCGGAGTTGATTAGGCGCATTAGCAAGGCGCTCGGGCGGGCCCCAAGACTATTGCCAGTTCCGGTTTGGGCACTCACCCTGGCCGGGACGCTGACCGGCAAATCACAAGCACTTGACCGTTTGACGGGTTCGTTAGTCATCGATGATCGCAAATTACGCGATGTTGTGGGCTGGACCCCACCGTTCAACATGTTACAAGGTCTCAATCAAACGGCAGAATGGTTTTTCGGCCAAGAGAGTGATTAACTGATTCACCATGTTACGTAAAATTACCCGACGGGGCTTAATTGCGTATGGTCATGATATTTTTATGGCCGCCATTTCTTTTTGGTTGTCTTACTACCTACGGGTTGGTGGCGCCGGGTTTTTCCACGTCGATAATGACCTGATCATCAGTGGTCTGCTGTTAACCCTCATATCAGCCGTTGTGTTTCGGCTGTCTGGGTTATATCGCGGTGTTTGGCGCTACGCATCGGTCACGGACTTATGGGCAATTACCAAAGCGGTCACATTGGTGATCCTGCTTTTTGCCTTTGTCATGTTCCTGTGGACGCGGCTTGAGCCATTGCCGCGTTCGACCCTTGTCATCAACTGGTTTGTCCTGATGACCCTTCTCGGTGGGCCGCGGTTTCTTTATCGACTGACCAAGGACCGGCGGTTCGACCTTAGCAACGGCACCATCGATAAAAGCCAAATCCCGGTGCTGCTCGTCGGTGCCGGTGATGAGGCGGAATTGTTTATTCGTGCCTTGCGCCAATCAACTGATGCGACCTATCGAATTGTTGGTATCGTCGCCGAAAACAAACAACGGGTTGGCCGTGAAATTCGCGGCATCGGAGTCATTGGAACGACGAAGAACCTAGCGGAACTGATCAATCCGATGGCGCGTAACGACCGACCCCAGCGTCTGATTCTGACCAAAGAAAACCTAGATGGCGCGCTGGTCCGATCGCTATTGGATCAGGCTGAAAAGTTGGGCATGACCCTGGCGAGAGTGCCGCGGGTTACGGATTTCAAAACCGGCGTATCCGACACGTTAAATGTGCGGCCTGTCGATATTGAGGATTTGCTGGGCCGAGCGCAAACGCCTTTGGATCGAGCGGCCATGGGTGACTTGGTAAAGGGCCGCCGTGTTCTCATCACTGGGGCTGGTGGAAGCATTGGTAGTGAACTTGTGCGGCAAGTTTCAGCTTTTAGGCCAAGCGCTTTGACGCTTGTCGAGCAGTCGGAATTTGCCCTATACACCATTGATCTTGAGGTTGGGCAAAGCTGGCCGGGGCTAAAGCCCGAAGCTGTGATCGCCGATGTTCGCGATCGTCAGCGCATTACCCGAGTTATCACCACTGCCGCACCTGATCTTGTTTTTCATGCCGCTGCCCTTAAGCATGTGCCGCTGGTCGAAGCCAACATATTCGAGGGCATGATCACTAACGTTATTGGAACGGCAAATGTCGCAGATGCCTGTGCAGCGGCCAACGTTGAGGCCATGGTTATGGTCTCTACCGACAAGGCCATCAACCCCAGCAGCATCATGGGCGCGAGCAAAAGGTTGGCTGAAATATATTGCCAAGCCCTCGATCTTGATCGCCAGTGTGCACCGAACACACGCTATGTGACTGTTCGTTTTGGTAATGTTCTGGGGTCTACAGGGTCTGTCGTTCCATTGTTTCAGAAGCAACTTGCCAAGGGAGGGCCAATAACGGTTACTCATCCAGACATGACCCGTTACTTTATGACCGTTCGTGAGGCAGTGGAGTTGATCCTGCAGGCAACAGCCCTTGGCCGCTCAGATCGCGAGGGCAAGATTTTTGTCCTCGATATGGGAGAACCGGTCAGGATTTTGGATCTTGCCAAGCAAATGATTCGCCTTGCCGGGTTGATCCCGGGCACGGATATTCAGGTTGAAATTTCAGGCCCTCGACCGGGGGAAAAACTGTTTGAAGAACTGCTGCACGGCGACGAAACCCTAGTCCCAACGGAAGTGCAAGGTGTCCTATTGGCGGCACCCGCGACTGTTGATATCGCCGCGATGTCGAAAGCTGTCGCTGATTTGCGCCTCGCCTGCGCGGACACCGACCTAGAGGCCGTTATGAACGTTATCAATGTTTTTGTGCCGGAATTTCGTGAAGTCGGCTTGGCCGAGAAGTAAGAATGGCCACGCTAACGTTTTTGTCAACTTTTGTGGAAGTGAGTTATCACCATGTCCCGCCCCGTAAAGAGAGCCCTGATCTCCGTTTCCGATAAATCCGGCTTGGCTGAATTTGGCCAGTTCCTGGCCGACCAGGATGTCGAAATCCTATCAACCGGTGGCTCTGCCAAGGCGCTTCGCGACGTCGGCATTGACGTCATTGAAGTGTCTGATTTTACCGGGTTTCCCGAGATTATGGACGGGCGGGTCAAAACCTTGCAGCCGACCATCCACGGCGGCTTATTGGCCGTGCGGGGCAATCCTGATCACGAACAGGCGATGGCTGATCACAACATCAAACCCATCGATTTGTTGGTGGTTAACCTCTATCCTTTTGAGGCGACGGTCGCCGGTGGCGCGGACTTCGCCGACTGCATCGAAAACATCGATATTGGCGGGCCGGCTTTAATCAGGGCGGCGGCGAAAAATCATGCGTTTGTCACGGTTGTGGTTGATCCGGGTGATTATGATCAGACCATCAGCGAGATGCAGTCCGGTCACGGGGCGACAAGTGATGCGTTCCGTGCGCATTTGGCCGCTAAGGCCTATTCCCGTACGGGCGCCTATGACGCTGCGATTGCCGGTTGGTTTAACCAACAGGTAGGCGACGCCATGCCGTCCCGCGTTGTCTTTGGCGGTCAATTGAAACAAACCCTGCGCTACGGTGAAAACCCCCATCAGGAAGCGGCTTTTTACAGCAATAACGAAACTCGTCCGGGCGTGGCGACGGCGGAGCAGTTGCAGGGTAAGGAACTTAGTTATAATAATTTCAACGATACGGATGCGGCCTTCGAACTGGTCGCCGAGTTTTCAGACCGACCGGCCTGCGTTATCGTCAAACACGCCAACCCCTGCGGCGTTGCCCTGGCCGACGATCTGACGAGTGCCTACAAATCAGCCCTTGCCTGTGATACGGAAAGCGCCTTTGGCGGAATCATTGCGTTCAACCGCATACTTGACGGCGCGACGGCTGCCGAGTGTGTTGACCTGTTCGCCGAAGTGATTATTGCGCCGGAGATCAGCGACGACGCCCGCGAGGTGTTGATGGCAAAGAAAAACCTCCGGGTATTGACCACCGGCGGCATGCCCGATCCGACGATCAGCGCGCCGACAATCCGAACACTGGCGGGCGGGTATTTACTACAGGGACGGGACAATCAGGTTCTTAATGAGATGCGTGTGGTTAGCAAGCGGGCTCCATCCGAGGCGGAGATGAGCGACCTTAAGTTTGCCTTCACAGTCGCCAAACACGTAAAATCCAACGCTATCATTTATGTCAAAAATGCCGCTACCGTTGGTGTTGGCGCGGGGCAGATGAGCCGCGTTAATTCGTCTCGTATTGCCGCCTGGAAAGCTGGTGATGCGGCAAAAGTCGCAGGTGACGCAGAAAGCTGGGCGATTGGTTCCGTGGTCGCATCAGATGCCTTTTTCCCGTTTGCCGATGGTTTGTTGGCTGCGGCGGAAGCCGGGGCGACGGCGGTTATTCAGCCGGGCGGATCGATGCGCGACAATGATGTTATTGCTGCCGCCGATGAGGCCGGGCTTGCGATGGTGTTTACCGGCATGCGCCACTTCCGCCACTGAGCGCCAGATCACTCCCTGGGTCATATCCCGGTTAGAATTTCCGATCACGAATAAGGCTTTCGTCCATCAATTCAAGGCGGATGTATTGTGCGAGGATATGCATTAGTGACTGATGAACGTCTTCAACAATGCCATAATTGTCACCCTTAACATGAAGGTTGACGTCCGCCAGTTGCTGGGACCGTCCACCGTCAAAGCCGCTCATCGAAATCACCTGGATGCCATTTTCCTTGGCCCAGCGACAGGCACGGACGACATTTTCCGAATTGCCGGACGAACTGACAGTAACCAGAACATCGCCGGCATCGGCCATGGTCTGGAGTTGATAAACAAAAATGTCATCATAGGAGATGTCGTTGGCGATGGCGGTAATGGTTTCAATGGTTGAACTGAGTGAGACCACACGAGGCCTTAATGGAGTGTCGGTCTGGCACCCTTTCATATGATCACAATGAAGATGATTGGCGATCGCCGCAGAGCCACCATTTCCACATGCATAGACGGTGGCACGACGGCTGTAGGCGTCCGCCATTATCCGCGCGGCGTCCGCGATACGGGCTCCGTCAACCGATGCGGCGGCGGCGCTGAGTTGAGTGAAGTACGCGTCCGTAAAGGTTGCCGCGTCGTTGAATTTTTGGTCTGGAAACGTCATTCAGGGTCCTCTTTCCAATGGTGTGGCTGTCTTGATCCTTTCGCCCGTCGAGCATCGCCGGGCATGAGCATTGTAGGCACGTCTTGCACCAGATCACTTGCGCTTACTCTAGCCAATATCTGTCATGGTTCTGATCTGGCGGCTGGCGACGGCGATCATTGACAGGTCGTTGACCTCGGTTGACCATAGCTCCGACAGAAGTTGTTCGGTTGGGGCGACGGCGGTAGCGTTGGCCGATATCCAGTTTTCGACGCCTGTCCGGGCATCGATTTTTGTGCCTGAATGGTCAATAACCCGGTTGGTCAAGGCCAGTTGGTGAGCATAAATTTCCTCGACCAGGGCCGCAATTGCAAGCTGGGCCCAATGATTTTCAGCGTCCATGGTGTCCGTTGCGGCGCGCAGGCGACCCAGTTTAAACCGCGTTCCCACGGCGAAGTAAGTTTTAGCCACGTCGATAACCGATAATTTACGCAGCGCCGCCAAGCGCACGATATCGCAACCTGAATTGAGATTGACCAGTCCAGAAATGCGTAAGGCCAGGGCGTCTGGCACGCCTTTATCGACATAGGGTTTAGCCCGTTTGTGAGCGTCAGAAAGATAATGCGCGGGCAGCGCCTTATCTATGCCTTCACCAAGGTCAGCAATGCCGTCTTTCAGTTCGCTGATATGGGCGGTCAGGTCCAACCCCGGTTTGCCGTTTCTCAATAACCACAGAACAACCCATTCGATCAGATGGTTGATGTCGGTTCGCATGGCGATCTGAATCGTACTTGGCACCTTATTATCGAGCGCTTCAATCGCCGCCCAAAGCGTCGTCAGTTGAAAAATCTCGACGGTAATCGTATAGGCGCGGGCAATTGCCGCCGCCGCCAAGCCGGTTTTTTCGACGAACGAACTGATAAAGGTATCGCCGACCCGGTCGACCAGAGCATTGGTTATGCGCGTCGCGATGATCTCCCGACGCAGCCGGTGTTTGTTAATTTCCGCGACATATTTCTTGCGAAGTGGGGTCGGGAAATAATTGATCAAATCGTCTTTAAGGTAAGGATCGTCAGGCATATCTGAGGCGATCAGTTCGTCATATAAATGGATTTTGGCATAGCTGATCAGCACCGAAATTTCTGGTCGGCAGAGCCCCTTTTTGGTCAAGTGGCGCTCAGCTATATCTTCGTCATCGGGCAAAAACTCAACCGACCTGTTCAGTCGGTCACTACGCTCCAGCATTTTCATCAGGCGCTGTTGTTTGTCGAGGGCAAGGACACCGTGGGACTGAATCTGAGAAATCGCTTGAGACTGGCGATAGTTATGAACCAGTACCAATTGACCCACTTCGTCGGTCATACTGGCGAGCAGCGTATTGCGTCTTTTTTCGGTCAGGCCTCCGGCCTCGACGACGGCTCCCAAAAGAATTTTGATATTGACCTCATGGTCAGAGGAATCAACGCCAGCGGAATTGTCGATGGCATCGGTGTTCATTCGTCCGCCGTTGATTGCAAATTCGACGCGGCCTAACTGCGTGCACCCGAGGTTCGCGCCTTCACCAATCACCTGACAGCGTAAGTCCTCGCCGTTGACCCGGATCGCGTCATTGGCGCGGTCACCCACATCAAGATGGGACTCTGAATCCGCTTTAATATAGGTCCCGATGCCGCCGAACCACATTAGCTCGACCTCGGCGCGAAGAATAATTGCCAGCAGTTCTGTCGGCGTAACCGTCGCCTTGGAAATGGAGAACAGGGCCTTAATTTCCTTGGTCAAGGTTAGCGATTTGGCGCTGCGGTCAAAAATGGTGCCGCCCTTTGACAATGCCTTTGTATCGTAGTCGGCCCAAGTCGTTCCAGGTGTGTCAAACAGACGTTTGCGTTCGACCCAGCTTTTTGCTGCATTCGGGTTGGGGTCAACAAAAATATGAAGATGATTGAAGGCGGCCAGCAGTCGGATGTGCTTTGACAGCAACATGCCGTTCCCGAAAACATCGCCTGCCATATCTCCGACACCAATAACCGTGAAATCTTCGGCCTGAATATCTTTATCCATCTCACGGAAATGGCGTTTTACCGACTCCCATCCGCCCCGCGCCGTGATCCCCATTTTTTTGTGGTCATAACCCTGCGATCCGCCAGAGGCAAAGGCGTCACCAAGCCAGTGGCCGTATTCTAGGGATACGCCATTGGCGATGTCGGAAAAGGTCGCTGTACCTTTGTCGGCGGCGACGACCAGATAGGCATCGTCGTCATCATGGCGGACGACAGATTTTGCCGGTATGATTTTCGGCCCGCGGATGTTGTCGGTAATGTCTAAAAGTCCGGCTATGAAGGTTTTATAGCACTCAATCCCCTCGGCCAGAAAGGCTTCACGACCGCCTGTCGCCGGAGGGCGTTTGACGACAAACCCTCCCTTGGAACCGACAGGTACAATAACCGCGTTTTTAACCTGTTGAGCTTTCACCAGCCCAAGGACTTCGGTGCGGAAATCCTCACGTCGGTCAGACCAGCGCAGCCCGCCGCGGGCGACATATCCAAAGCGCAGATGAACGCCCTCGACCCTGGGGCTGTAGACGAATATTTCCCGAAATGGCTTGGGAAGCGGAAGCTCATCAATCATCTGTGAGTTAAGTTTAAACGAAAGATAGCCTTTGTTGGTGCCCTCAGGCGTACTCTGAAAGTAGTTTGTGCGGGTGGTGTTTTCGATCAAGTTGATGAAGCGGCGAAGGATCCGGTCTTCGTCGGCGCTGACCACGGAATCGAGAGCCACAACGATGCTCTTACGTAACCGGGCGGATTTTTGTCCGGCGGTTTTAAGGCCCGCAGGATCAAGGCGGCACATGAATAAGGCGACTAGATTTTTGGCGATGCCGGTGTTGGCCGACATGGTTTGTTCCATATACGCTTGCGAATAGGCGATACCGGCTTGGCGCAGATATTTACAATAGGCGCGTAGCACGACAACTTCCCGCCAGGTCAATCCGGAGCGGACAACCAAGGCATTGAAGCCATCACTTTCTATATCCCCTCGCCATACCCGACGGAAGGTTTCGTGAAAATTGTCGCGGATGTTGTCAAGATCGACGGCCCCGCCATCTTTGGTTTCCAGCCCGAAGTTGTGCATGACCATTGTGCCGCCACCGGCATCTTTCAGGTCGACCATATGAGGGCCCATTTCGTCGATGACCTTAAATCCCAAGTCTTCGAAAATCGGCAAGACATCGGACAGCGCCAGTGGGTCGTCGGGTTGATATATCTTGAAGCGTACGGTATTGGGCGAGGCGTCTTTAGCACGATGAAGATTAAAATCGAGCTCGCCCGTGGCGATCACGTGTTCGAGAATTTCAATGTCCTGGATTTCTTCATCGGGTGTATAACGTTGCTGGTAAGCCTGACCAAAAGCATTCGACCAACGGGCGAGAACGCTTCGGGCCTGTTCTTCCCCCGTACGTGCCGTGATCGCATCGCCGAGGTGGTCAGCCCACGAGCGGGACGCTTGAAATAGGCGCTCTTCAACCGCTTGGTGATCATAAGGCGGAATTTTGCCGTCCAGCATGGGGATGATGATGTGACATCTCGCCAGTGATGAATCACCCAATTGCGTAAAGAACGCGGCGATTCGGCCGTTTAGTTCTTCTGCAAGAATTTCCTGTATGCGCTGGCGAAGGTCCGTGTTGTAACGTTCGCGCGGGACATAAACCAGACATGAACAATAGCGCTGCAGTTCATCGCGGCGAATAAACAATGCCGTTCTCGGGCGCTCCTGCAAATGCAAAATGCCCATCGCCGTTTCATAAAGGGTGTCGTCATTAATCTGGAACAACTCATCACGTGGATAGGACTCCAGAATGTTCAACAGCGCCTTGCCATCGTGACTGTTCGGGACAAATCCGGATCGCTCCATGGTTAATTGTACGCGTCGGCGGAGCAACGGGATGGAGCTGGGGACGCGGTTGTAGGCAACCGAGGTGAACAGGCCGACAAACAGCCATTGCCCAATTAAGTTTCCTTTGTTGTCCACGCGTTTGATACCGATGGCATCCATGTGAACTGGGCGATGAATGGTTGAGCGGAGATTGGTTTTGGTGACCAGCAGGAGCTCAGGATGGCGGGCGAAAGCCTTGATTTCGGTTACCTGTTCGCCGCTATCGCCCCACTCATCGAAAACAGACAGCTCAGGGTTGCGCATATTGCCGAGGCCGGTTGCCGGGTCGAGCACCAGTCTGGCTGACTTGCCTTTACCCGTCATCGCGTATTCGCGAAAACCGAGAAAAGTGAAATTGTTATCGTGAATCCAACGCAGGAACTCGCGTGCCTCAAACACCTCGTCAGCGTGAAAATTTTTCGGCGAGAAGTCCAGTTCTTCAATAATCTGCGCCATGCGCTCACGCATCGCCCGCCAATCTTCAACCGACGCCCTGACGTCGTCCAAAATTTGTTCCAGGCGGCCTTTGATTTCCGACAGTCGATCACCAGACTGATGGGTGATTTCAAGATGCATGATTGATTCTTTGCGGGCCCCCGTGTCCGCCATGCCGGGCTCGATAACCGCTGACATCTTGCCCGTTTTACTGCGCTGGATCTTGATCATGGGATGAATCAGCAGGTGGGTCTCCAACCCCTGCCAATTAAACTCAGCCGTGACGGAATCTACCAGAAACGGCATGTCGTCATTTATAATATCGACCACCGTATGGTCGCTTTCATAACCGTGTTCGCGTAGCGTCGGGTTGAACACGCGGACCAGGGTTTGGTTTGTCGCCCGACTTCCAGCAAATTTCCAAATGTGATTGACCCGTTGGAACAGGTAGGCCGGTTTACGCTCGGCGAGGTCGCGAAGCGGAGCAGTTGCGAAAAAGTGGTGAATGAAGGGTTCAAGTTTTGCCGCAGCGCCTTTTTTAAGGGTTTTGCGGGCCTCACGTACGACCTTGTTTAAGATGTCTGCTTTGCGCGCGGAGTCGGCTTTTGACATGATCTGGTTCCTTCGTTCGCCTGTCAGCTTCGGGAATACAGAAAATGCTATCCGATTCTCGAACTAATTCAAGGAGTTCGTGCGTGATGTCGAAGAATGAGGAGATGGCTCACGCCACGTCGAAGGCAGGGCCTGATCGGCAAATCCGCGATGCCGATGCGGTTTCGCCCCGAAATCCATTTGCTGTTCGCAACGGGCGCTCGGGAAATCGGTCGCTGGTCGGGTGCCATCACTCCGAGGTCATGGTCAGGGCAAGATATAAGGCGACGCACGAAGCCATTAGCGAGATGATGATCAACATCCAGCCAAAAGCATCGCCCTCGCGGGCGGTAAGGCTAAACTGCATAAAGGTAATCTCAGCAGCGGCGAAAAGTTTAAACGCTAAGGCCAACGCCCCGGCAGCGAACAAAAGGACCAACATCCCAAACCGACCCCGCGCCATGTTGGAAACGCTTTGTTTGCTTTTCGCCATGCTTCTCCCCCCTCCGCCAATATGTCCCAATTAGATTGGCACAACTATAACCCATCCCCGTTAAAAGTCCGAATCACTTTAGAAAACAGGATATTGTCAGCATCACCAGAGGCGATGGTGTGGCGGATAATATCTACGATAAGGGAAATACAATCTTGAAAAAAATGGAGCGGGCGATGAGATTCGAACTCACGACTTCAACCTTGGCAAGGTTGCGCTCTACCCCTGAGCTACGCCCGCGTCGACACTCTTTGTCGAAAGCCGGTGGATAATACGCATTGGCGCTCGCTTTGCAAGCATCAACTTACGCCGCGTTTTTACGGATAGGCTGTGCTTGTTCGTGGCCGATGGCGGGGTTAATATTCCCGCATTATGAAGACGCAAACAGAATTGTTTCAGCGCTTGAATGAGATCGGGGTGGAGACGTCCACGGTCGACCATACGGCTGTTTTTACGGTTGAAGAGGCCAAGGCGGCGCGTGGCAATTTGACGGGGGCGCATTCAAAAAACCTGTTTCTGAAAGACAAAAAAAAGCAGCTTTGGCTGGTCGTATGTTTGGAAGACCGGGTGATTAACATGAAAGACCTTCGCCACAAAATTGGGGCAGGCAATCTGTCCTTTGGTCAGCCCGACCTATTGGTCGAGGTTCTCGGTGTCGAGCCGGGTTCGGTGACACCATTTGCCTTGATCAATGATGACGATGTCCGTGTGCGGGTGGTGCTGGATGAGGAAATGATGAGCAGCGAAATGCTTAATTTTCACCCTCTGATCAATACCCGGACGACCCAGATTGCCCCGGGCGATCTGCTGACGTTTATTCGTTCTTGTGGTCATGCACCGGATATTGTCGCGCTGTAAAACTGAGCCCCGTTTTGCTTCCGTCTGAGGACTTGTGAAAAAGGTCCCGAGACGCCATGTAGAGAACGCAACAACAAGGATAGAAGAATGGAACGCAAACTCAATCCGGATGGTCCTGGTTCGCCGCCCTCTGCTGCAGGGCAAGGCGGGCTATATGTCGAACCTAGTATTCATGATGTGCCGGGTCCGGCACCTGCCGGTGACCTGGTTAAACACGGCGATATGGCGTCCTTTAAGCAAGACGTCGTCGACGAGTCTGCGTCGGTTCCGGTTATTGTTGATTTTTGGGCCCCATGGTGTGGGCCTTGCAAGCAGCTTGGACCAGCCTTAGAGGCGTTGGTCAAACAGGCTGGCGGTCTGGTTAAAATGGTCAAAATCAATGTTGACGAAAACCAGCCGTTGGCGCAACAGATGCGGGTACAGTCCATCCCGGCAGTATTTGCCTTCAAAAACGGCCAGCCTGTTGATGGGTTTACCGGGGTCGTGCCGGAAAGCCAGCTCAAGGTGTTTGTTGATAAGCTGCTGGACGGTGCTAAAGGGCCGATTGATGCCGCACTTGAACAAGCCGATGCGGCGCTTGACGCCGGAGATGGGGCCACGGCAGGGTCCATATACAAACAAGTTCAAGAGCATGAGCCGGGCAATCCGAAGGCCATCGCCGGGATGATCCGCGCGGCGATGGCGATTGGTGACATGGCGCTGGCCCAGGAGATGGCCTCGAATTTGCCCGATGACTTGCGGTCTCAACAGGAAATTGCTGCGGCAATTTCGGCACTTGAACTTGCCGGGCTTGGTGGCGGTGCTGATGAGGGTGAAGTTGAAAAATTGCGACTGGCGTCCGAGGCCCGTCCCGACGACCATCAGGCCCGCTTTGACTATGCCAGTGCGTTAATTGGGGGTGGACGAAACGAACAGGGTCTTGATGAATTGTTTGAAATCATCCGCCGGAATAGAACATGGAATGATGATGCTGCACGCCAGCAAGTTCTGAAAGTATTTGAGGCCTTAGGACCGACCGACCCTTTAACCCTCGGGGGGCGGCGCAAACTCTCAACTATTCTTTTTTCATGAGCAAGGCGACCTGCGATCTGACGATCGATGATCTGCCACCTGAAATTCCGCTTTTTCCCCTTAGCGGGGCGTTGTTGCTGCCGGATGGTAGATTGCCGCTGAATATTTTCGAGCAGCGCTATCTGGCAATGGTCGAAGACGCTTTGGGTCAAGATCGGTTCATCGGTATGATTCAGCCACGTCAGGCGGATAGGCAAACCATTGGCAATGGCGAGCCAATTTACGACGTCGGTTGTCTTGGGCGGATGGTTGCCTTTGCCGAAACCGACGATGGGCGCTATTTGATCACCCTGGAGGGTCTCGTCCGCTTTAAAATCACCCAGAACCTGGATGTGACCAAGGGCTACCGCAATGCCCTTGTCGCCTACCATGGCTTTGAAAACGATTTTGATCGTGACCGGGTGGAAGGGTTTGGTCGGCAGCCGTTTATCGATGCCCTGCACGCCTATTTTTCCCTGTTCCAAATTAACGGATCGTGGGAGGCTTTGGAAAAGGCGGATGAGGCGACGTTGATCACGTCTGTGGCCATGGCGGTTCCCTTGAATCCTGAAGAAAAACAGGCGATCCTTGAAAGCCAGACGCTGGCCGATCAGGGCGAATTGTTGCGGTCTTTGATGGAGATGGCGGTTCACGAAAAACAGGGTGTATCGACACCCGTTCGTCACTAATTAGGAAGGACAAAATTATGGGCGTTCAACAAGTCGATCCCAAACTACTGGAAATCTTGGTGTGCCCGTTAACCAAAGGGCCGCTTGAGTATGACCGGGAGCAACAGGAACTGATCAGTAAGAAGGCTGGAATTGCCTATCCCATCCGGGATGGTATTCCAATCATGCTGGTTGATGAAGCCCGAGAACTGGATGGTGCGCCCGACACCGGGCGATAAGGTCAAACGCCCGACACCGGGCGATAATTTAAAGCATCAGAGCGGCGCGATGCAAAAATGAAAGTAGCTCAACGATGAACGACAAATTTGGATCCAAACATACCCCGACTGAAATTCGTGTAAAAAGCGAAGAAAAGATGTTGGAGGTTGATTTTGACGACGGCAAAACCTTTCGCTTGACGGCTGAACTTCTGCGTGTCGAAAGCCCGTCTGCTGATGTCCAGGGACATGGACCGGATCAGAAAAAAACGATTGCAGGTCGTCGTCACGTTGGCATCATGGAGGTTGAGGCGGTCGGTAATTATGCGATCAAGATCAAGTTCGATGATATGCACGACACCGGCATTTATTCTTGGCAAACGTTGTACGAATATGGCCTGCGCCAGGATGAAATGTGGCAAAATTACCTGGATGCGTTGAGCGCGCAGGGTTTGAGCCGCGACCCGTAGGCAACACGTGTCTCGTTAGGGTGCGGTCAGGCGCGAAATTTATAGTGCCTCACCCCGCATGAGGCGGGGTAAATCACCGGCCAAACCCATCGCGTGGCGCATCAACGTCTTGCGTAAGGGGGGGATGCCGTTGACGATGGCCAAGCCGAGATCCCGGGCCAGCCTTATTGGTGGGATGTTGTTGGAAAACAGGCGATTAAGTCCGTCGGTGGCGGCCAGCATTACGGTGTTATCGAAACGCCGCCACTGTTCATAGCGGGCGAGCACGTCGCCTGCGCCAGGGTCAAGGCCTAGTCTTTTGGCGTCGGTGACGACTTCTGCCAGAACCGCCACGTCGCGCAATCCCATATTTAACCCTTGTCCGGCAATCGGGTGCATACCGTGGCTGGCATCGCCAATCAGGGCCAAGCGCAGATCCGTTGATGCGTGGGCGAATTGTAGGCTGAGCGGGTAGCTAAACCGTGGGCCGACGATTTTGCTTGGACCGAGAAAGTCGCCAAACCGTTCGTCGAATTCCAACTTGAAATCCCGATCATCAAGCTTCATCAAATGTGGGGCCAGGGCGCTGGTTTCTGTCCAGACAATGGAGGACATATTTCCGCTCGGCTGGTCCGCCGTGCCGCCCTCACCGTTGAGTGGTAAAATGGCGAAAGGACCGGCGGTAAGAAAACGCTCGTGGGCGATAAAATCATGGCTGAGGGTATGGTGAACGGAACAAACGATGGCAGTTTGATTGTACGACCAGCTGGTGGTTTTGATGCCGGCGCTTTCGCGCGTTGGCGAGCGCCGTCCCTCCGCGCCGATACAAAGGGCCGCCCTGATTTGACGGCCATCTCCAAGCGTTGCGGTCACGTCTGAGGAAGACCGATCAAGCTTGGCGACGTGCGCCGGTGCCAACAACGTGACGCCGTCGAGTTCAGCCAGGCGGCCCATCAAGGCCTGCCGCATATGCCGGTTTTCAACCATATAACCAAACGGCGCGTCGCCAATGTCTCGGTGGTCATAGTGAAGAAACAGTAAGGATGGGCCGTCGGTAACGCGTATATCAAGAATTGGTGCCGGGCGGTTGCCAAGATGTTTCCATATGCCTGTTCCTGCCAATACCCGTTGCGTCGCCAAAGCAATTGCTGACGCGCGCCCATCAAATTCCGTATTCAGAGCAGTGGTGGGGTCGACGAGATCGACAAGGCAGACCGAGACGCCAGCGCTGGCGAAGGCGACGGCCTGGGCCGCACCAACAAGGCCGCCACCGATGATCAGAACGTCCGTCGCTAGGGGTTGAGAAGTGTTCATCGGCAGATGATTATTCGATCTGTCAGCGAAGTCCAGCACAACAAATGCCTATAAATTAGTCATATTGGAAAAATGCATAACAAGAAGGCATATTTAGAGTTAGCGCGATGCTCAATTTCAGCACGAAATATCTTAAGGAATTGAAAATACGTCATAATTTTGAAGGCGATGAGTCTGGCATGATCCTTGTATTAGGCAGGAGATAATCAAACGCAAACCAGAGGATCAAACTTATGAAGCTGATAATGGCTGTCATTAAACCACATAAACTCGATGAGGTCCGCGAAACGCTGACCCCGTTGGGTGTCGAGGGCATGACCGTAAGCGAGGTCAAGGGATTTGGCCGGCAGAAGGGGCAGTCGGAAATCTATCGCGGTGCCGAATACACGGTGAGTTTCCTGCCCAAGGTCAAAATCGAAATCGCCGTCACCGAAGACATTGTTGATCAGGTCGTCGAAGCCGTTGTCAAAGCCGCACAGACAGGCAAGATCGGCGATGGCAAAGTTTTTGTATATTCAATCGACACGGCCGTGCGTATCCGCACCGGCGAAACCGATAACGACGCGCTTTAAAGCAGGAGAACATCCCATGTTGATCACCAACACCTTAAAAAAAGCGGTGCCAGTTATTGCTGGAGCCAGTCTTGTCACCGCGCTTTCGGGTACTGAAGCGGCAGCAGCCGTCGACGCCGAAGTGGCCTATATTCTCAATACTTTTTCATTTCTCGTGCATGGCTTTCTGGTCATGTTTATGGCCGCCGGGTTTGCCATGCTAGAATCAGGGCTTGTCCGGACCAAAAATACGGCAACGATATGTTTAAAAAACATCGCACTTTACGCCATTGCCGGGCTGGTCTTCTACGTGATTGGCTACAACTTAATGTATGTCGGTGTTCCTGAAGGCGGATATATCGGCTCGTTTTCGCTACTTTATAATCCCTCAGGTGCTGAGCTTGCACTGTTGGGCGCGGAGGATAAGACCGCCGAACTGGTCAAGGCAGTCACCGACAACGGGTATTCGGTTGCCTCTGATTGGTTCTTCCAGATGGTTTTTGTTGCCACTGCGGCTTCGGTTGTTTCAGGCACATTGGCCGAACGCATCAAGGTTTGGCCGTTTCTGGTTTTTGTCGTCATCCTGAGTGCCTTTATTTATCCGATCCAGGCGTCCTGGGTTTGGGGTGGTGGCTGGCTGTCCGTCATGGGTTTCTCCGATTTTGCCGGATCGACCCTGGTTCACTCCGTTGGAGGCTGGTGTGCGCTGACCGGTGCGATCATTCTCGGCCCGCGTAAAGGCAAGTTTACGGCTGACGGTAAAGTCAATCCGCTGCCAGGGGCGAATATGCCGCTCGCAACATTGGGCACCTTTATTCTGTGGTTCGGTTGGTTCGGCTTTAACGGCGGATCTCAATTGGCCTTGGGGTCAGCGGCGGATGCGACAGCGATGGCCATTGTCTACGTTAACACCAACATGGGTGCTGCCGCCGGTATCGTCGCGGCGATGGTCCTGACCCAGCTGCTGTATAAAAAAATGGACTTGTCGATGGCCCTGAACGGCGCTCTCGCCGGTTTGGTGGCGATTACCGCAGGCCCGGATTTGCAGAACCACCTGTTGACCGCAATCGTCGGGGCTATTGGCGGCCTGCTGGTTGTCATCGCCGTGCCGCTGATGGACAAATTGAAGATCGATGATGTGGTCGGTGCGATTTCGGTTCATTTGGTCGCCGGTATCTGGGGCACTTTGGCGGTCGGCATTTTTGGTGCGGGCTCCCTATTAACACAAGCGACCGGCGTCGTTGCCATTGGTGTGTTTGTTGTCATCACCAGCACGGTTGTCTGGCTTGCCATCAAGGCGACTGTCGGCATTCGTGTCAGTGAAGAGGACGAAGTCATGGGCCTCGATAAGGCCGAATGCGGGATGGAAGCGTACCCTGAGTTTGGGCGCGGTTCGCAGACAATATAATCCCCGCATAATTAATACCCTATGGGACTTGAGGCGGTCCCAACCTTTCCGGAAGGCTTCGGCCTTCCGGTTTTTTTTTGTTCTGAACAGCCGTGATTTGTATCAATGCGCGCGTAAGCGGTGACCGTTAGACACTGAAAAATGATAAAGACAAAGGCCTATACCCACATCGCCCGCCTGTATGATCTACTTGATCTGCCGTTTGAATACGGTCGTTATCGCCCTCTTCGTCAAACCATCTGGGATGGCCTTCATGGACGCATTCTTGATGCCGGGGTCGGGACCGGGCGCAATATGGCGTATTACCCCGCTGCCAGTCAGGTCACGGGTATTGATCTCAGTCCGGCGATGTTACGGCGCGCCATTGCCCGCCGCCAGCGCCTCAAATGCGATGTCGATCTGCACGAAATGGATGTTCTTGCGACCACCTTTGCACCAAAACATTTTGACGCTATTGTTTCGACATTCCTGTTTTGTGTCCTGGCTGACATCGATCAACTGCCAGCGTTGATGGAACTTCGCCGCGTCATCAAGCCGGATGGTGAAGTCCGCATTCTTGAATATGCCTATTCCGCCCGCCCTCTCAAACGATTGATCATGCGGCTTTGGGCCCCGTGGGTAAAGTGGATGTATGGTGCGACCTTTGATCGGCGGACGGAACAATATGTTGAACAGGCCGGGTTTGATTTGGTTGCGCAGCGGTTTTTACATCAAGATATCATCAAGCTGCTGGTGTTGAAGCCAAAACCACCTGATTGACGGAGAAAATATTTTTGCGAATGCTCATTTGGGCGCAAGTAATCGCCCCTAGCGTTGAAAAATTACAATCTGGCGCTGGATTTTCAATGGGCGCGCCTTTATAGAGCACTAACCTCCATTTATTGTGAAGAATTCTCTGCCACACGTGGGCGTATCCATTTATTGATTTAGGCATCCGATGCATCTGAGGAAGTGGCAACAGAACATCATCGACAAGTTTCCGTCGATCATAAAACAACACCGCCGATTTATCTTAAAAGCGCCAACCGGTGCCGGTAAGACGGTTCTTGCCAGCGAGATCATCGAACAATTTTTTGACGGCAAAAAGATTGTTGTGCTGTGCCATCGGTTGGTCCTGTTGGAACAACTGGAAAAAGCCCTCAGCAAAAAACATACGGTTCGCAAGCTTGCAGTTTCCGATACTGGGCCCGCCTTCGACGGTTACGATATTTTGCTGTCGACCAGCATGCGGGCAAAATCGATATTGGCGGATGCCATTCCGAAGGCTGATCTGATCATTGTTGACGAAGCGCACCGCGTGTCGCCGAACGGTAAAGCCTACAAATGGATTCTCGACGACTTCCAAACGCTCGGCAAGCCCACAGCCCAGCTTATGGGGTTGACGGCATCACCTGAGCGCCGCACCGGCGACCAGCGTGACCAGCTTAATTTGGCGTTCGACGCGATCATTGATTGCGCCAATATTGACGACTTGATTTCCGAAGGTGTTTTGGTTCAGCCGGTCTACCGACCGCATTTTGTCCATGACCTTGATCTCGATAGTATCGATACCACGTCAGGTGATTTTCCTGTCGCCACATTAGCACCGGCAATCATCAAATCATCGATGATTGAATACGCAATCTGGAGCTATCATGAAGAGCGGCTAAAGCTTTCAACGAAACCGGTCTCGGCATGGTTCTGTGCGGATATAAGAGTTGCTGAGAGAACACTGGAAGATATACAGGCGTCCGGGATCGACGGGGCCATTGTCACTGCCGGGACGCCGCTTAAGGAGCGCATGGCCCTTTTGGCGGCACACGAGCGCGGTGAAATTGAAGCGATGGTCTCCGTCGGCGTGCTCGCCGAAGGATGGGACAACCCGAATTGTAATATTATTGTTCATCTTCGCCCAACCTTGTCGAAAGTGTTGTGGGGCCAGTCCGTTGGTCGCGGGCTGCGCTCAGCTCCCGGCAAAGAGACCTGCATTGTCATCGATGTCAGCTCCAACTGGAGCACCTTTGGCCCAGTAGAAAAGCTGGAGTGGAGCCTGTGGAGCCATCGTCGCTCCTTTCTGCAATTTATGAACCGCTTTAACTGGATTGGTCAGCAGCAAGACGGCGAGGACGGTGAAGCAACTTATTTATTGTGCCGAAGCGAAATGCCGAACGGAATGCGTTGTTCGCATATGTATAAGAAAAATGCGTTCGAGAACGAGACCTGCCCGGTTTGCGGTACGTTTGCCGCCATCGATATCTATAAGGAACAGAAGCTCGACAGTTCGTTGAACGAAAACAAGCTGCATAGCTTGTTTTTCGAGCGCGTCCCCAAGGTCTATGGCGAGATGAATTTGTCAGTTTGGAGCAGTCTTGGCCTGACGGCCTGGAAATCTGCGACAATCAAAGAGCAGGTATTTCTCGCGTTCTGCATGGCCTTCAAGGAGGTCTCCGGCGCCCCCACACAGTCAGAGTCTGACTATTGGGATGTCGCATTGGCTGCGGAAGCGCACATTCGTCGCTATTTGGTCGAACATAAATTTCAGATCGTCAAACATCAAGATTTCGATCTGTCGGATATCGCTGACGGCATGCTCGCCGGTACGGTAGTCCGCGCACTGCAGGCCCATTACGGCATTTCACTGTGTGGTGAGGTCTTCATGAACCATGACGACGCCGAATGTGATCGAAAGTACCAAAAGGCCATCAAAATTGCGGAACGGCTGGCGATGATCGGCTGTTCGCACCAGGATAATCTACCCTATTTCAACGCGCGCGATCATTTGGCCTCTCTTTAGGCGGCATTTTAGGCTAAGGCGGGGCCGAAGCCCCACGCTTGCGTTTTTCAGACTGTGACGATCAAGTGAGGCGGTTCTGACGGTTGTTGATCAGATCATCAACCACGGCCGGATCGGCCAGAGTTGAGGTGTCGCCAAGGCTGGCAAAATCATCTTCGCCAATTTTGCGCAGAATTCGCCGCATGATTTTACCGGACCGGGTTTTTGGCAGGCTCGGGGCCCATTGCAGCCAATCGGGGCTGGCGATGGGGCCGATTTCTTTTCTAACCCACTGGATCAATTCTTTTTTGAGATCGTCGGTCGACTCAACTCCGGCGTTCAAGGTAACGTAAGCATAAATACCCTGCCCCTTGATCTCGTGCGGAGCACCGACGACAGCGGCTTCGGCCACATCATGATGGGCGACCAGGGCACTTTCGACTTCGGCCGTGCCCATGCGGTGGCCGGACACATTGATGACATCATCGACCCGCCCGGTAATCCAGTAATACCCATCCTCATCTCGGCGACAACCATCGCCCGTGAAATAGCGGCCAGCGTAAGTGGAGAAATAGGTTTGTACAAACCGCTCGTGATCGCCGTAAACCGAACGCATCTGGCCGGGCCAGCTATGAGTAATGCACAGATTACCTTCGCAGGCACCATCCAGCGGGTTGCCGTCAGTATCGACAATTTGTGGCTGTATGCCAAAAAACGGTCGTGTTGCCGAGCCTGGTTTGAGGTCTGTCGCGCCGGGCAGCGGCGTAATCAGAATGCCGCCGGTCTCTGTTTGCCACCACGTATCGACAATTGGGCAGCGGCCTTCACCAACCACATTGTAGTACCACATCCAGGCTTCCGGGTTGATCGGTTCACCGACAGTGCCGAGCAGGCGCAGGGACTTGCGGCTGGTTTTCTTGACCGGTTCGTCTCCGTCACGCATCAGCGCACGTATGGCCGTCGGTGCCGTATAGAAAATTGAGATGTTGTGTTTGTCACAAACCTGCCAGAAGCGTGAGGTGTCCGGATAGTTTGGCACCCCTTCAAACATTACCGTAATCGCGCCATTGGCGAGCGGGCCGTAAACGATATAACTGTGGCCGGTGACCCAGCCAACATCAGCGGTGCACCAGTAAACTTCATTGTCTTTATAATCGAAGACGTACTTATGGGTCATCGAGGCATAGACCATATAACCGCCTGTGGTGTGCAACACCCCCTTCGGCTTTCCGGTTGAGCCCGATGTATAAAGAATAAACATGGGGTCTTCCGCGTTCATTTCTTCTGGTGGGCAATCGGTGGAGGCATCTTTGACGGCTTTGTAGTAACGCACGTCGCGGCCCTCGATCCAATTGATATCGGCTCCGGTGCGTCTAACGACAAATACGGTGTTGACGCCGGGGCAACTTTCCAACGCGGCGTCGGTATTGACCTTAAGAGGAATGGGTTTTCCGGCGCGCACCCCTTCATCGGCGGTAATGACGCAGTTTGAATCGCAGTCGTTAATGCGTTGAGCCAGGGCGTCCGGAGAAAACCCGCCGAAGACGATGGAATGAATAGCGCCGATGCGTACGCACGCCAACATGGCCACGGCGGCTTCCGGGATCATCGGCATATAGATGGTTACGACGTCGCCTTTTTTAATGCCGCGGGCTTTCATGGCATTGGCAAATTGACAGACTTCGTCATGAAGTTCCTGATAGGTAATGGTTTTCGATTTTGTCGGGTCGTCGCCTTCCCAAATGATCGCCGTTTGATCGCCACGGGTGGCGAGGTGGCGGTCAAGGCAGTTGGCGGCGGCGTTCAAGGTGCCGTCAGCGTACCATTTGATTGCCACGTCAGGCGCATTGTAGTTGACGTCTTTGACCTGGCTATAGGGTTTGATCCAATCGATGCGCTTGCCGTGTTCGCCCCAGAACGTATCCGGGTCATCGACGGATTGTTTGTACATTTCCAAATATTTTGCGTTGTCCACATGGGCCGCCTTAGCGACCTCAGCCGGCACTGGAAATACGTGTTGTTCGCTCATCATAAAAGCCTTCCCTCAAAGTCGATTTTATCCTTGCGCCAAACGCTGACGGCGTCAGGCCATATTACCCTGAAATACAGCAGAAATTATGGCGAATATTCCAAGTTACACAAGTGCTGGGAGAAACCTCGATGGTGGATCGACTGTAAACTTAATAAATTAGAAATATTTCGCCATTTGTGACGCGGGCATTGGCCTTTTCCAGGTCCTGCCCGGCACAGGGACCGGAGATACAGTGTCCGTCTTCAATCGTGAACAGCGCGCCATGGGTCGAACACATGATATGCGTTTTTTCCAAATTGAGGAATTTTCCAGGCTCAAAATCCAGAGGGCTGCCGATATGCGGACAGGAATTTATGTAGACATGGGCCTGATCACCTTTGCGGATGACCAAAAAACCACGCCGACCTTCCGGTGTCGCGGCGATGAAGCCGTTGGAGCTGTTGTCGGCGATGTCGTTGAGGGCGCAAAGTCTGACGGGTGCAGTCATGGCTCAGGCCGGAAACACTTTTTTCCATGGTGTGATGGTCACGGAACTGAACAAACCGGCCTTGGCGTAGGGGTCATTTTCGGCCCAGAATTCGGCCTCTTGTAAGGTGTCAAACTCCATAATCAACACACTGCCGGTCATCTGATCAGGGGCCTCACCCAACGTCGGGCCTGCAGCGACAATTTTATCCGTATGGGTTTTCAGATAAGCGACGTGGTCGGCACGGTTGTCCATGCGTACACTTAAATGTTCGGGTTTGTCTTTGCAGGAAATGACAAAATGCATGTTTACTAGAACTCCTTAGGTTAAAAAGTTTCACTGGTGAAAGGCCGGTTCAGCAACCCGGTGATGGTTTCATCAATGTCTGCGCCGCTGTTTAAAATACCGTTGACGGCCGTGCAAATCGGCACCTCAATGCCGAGGTCATCGGCCAGTGTTGTGACCGAGTTGGCGGTGAAAACCCCTTCGGCCACCGAATTGCGCAGGCTTAAAATATTGTTCAACGACTGCCCTTCGCCAAGGGCAACGCCAAGGGAATAGTTTCTTGACTGGATGGCGGTGCAGGTCAGGGTTAAATCGCCGATGCCTGCGAGCCCCATCAGGGATTGGGCCATTGCCCCCTTGGCCAGACCCAGACGGACGATTTCCGCCAGCCCCCGGGTAATCAGGGCGGCGCGGGTATTGTCGCCCATGTTGCGCCCGTCAACGATACCGCAGGCAATGGCCAAGACGTTTTTGACCGCACCGCCGATTTCTGCGCCAATGATGTCGTCGGAACGGTAAATACGAAAATGGGGTGTCGCTAAAACGAGGGTAAGCAACGCACCCAGGTCATGATCCTGACAGGCTAGAGTTACGGCAGTTGGTAAATCCGAGGCCACCTCGGCGGCGAACGTTGGCCCCGATAGAACCGCAATTGATGCCCCCGGCAAAACGCCGGAAACGACCTCGCTCATTAGCGCCGAAGTCTTTTGCTCGATCCCCTTGGCACAGATTATCACTGGTGTTTCTGGCTTCAGTGCGCCAGACAGGGCAGTGACCGTGGCGCGAACATGCTGGGCTGGGGTCACCAAAAGAACCGCTTCTGCCGTGTTAACGGCGTTGAGCGGATCAGTCACCGCGCGAATTTTGGAATCCAATACATAGCCCGGCAGGAATACCGTATTTTCGTGCACCTTGTTGATGCTGTTGGCGACTTCGGCTTCACGGGCATGGATGACCACATCGCAACCAGCGCGTCCGGCGACCATCGCCAACGCCGTGCCCCATGCCCCTGCACCAATAATCGCTATTCTTTTCATGCGTCGTTTTAACGCGGGCGGTCACCGAGTACAATTGCCGAACGCAAAGATAGTGAGGGCGAGGGGCGAAAAAGACATGCTCGAAGATTACCTGGCTCAGGATAAATGGCGTCAATGGGAGACCATGATCGGGCATCTGCCAATCCAGCCTGAGCAGTCAGTACTGGATTTGGGCTGTGGTCCTGGTTTGGTCAGCGCACGTCTTGCCGCGCGGTGTCAACGGCTCATAGGCGTCGACCGGGAGTCGACGTTCCTTGATTTCGCCCGCCAACATTGCCCGTCGAAGTGTCAGTTCATCGAAGCTGGGTTGGCTGACTTCGACGCCAGGTCGGTTGGAGCGGTGGCGCCGGTTGACGGATTGTGGTCAAGTTTCGTGGCTGCGTATTTCCCAACGTTTGCCCCCGTATTGGCGCGTTGGGTGTCCTGCCTTGCTCCAGGGGGGTGGCTGGCGATCATTGAAATCGACGATCTATTGACCGGGCACCGCCCTCTTCCTGAAGACACCAATAATGCGTTCCAAGAATTTACCGACTACGCGCGTTCGCATGACCATTATGATTTCCGCATGGGAGGGCGATTGGCCGAGATTTGCCGGGCAGTGGGACTGAGCGTGGTGTCTCAACATTCGTTTAAAGATCGGGAACTTGCCTTTGATGGTGCCGCGCCACCTGAAATTCAGGCCGCATGGTCGGCGCGATTTGCCCGCATGCACGGCATGAAAGCCTATTTTGGTTCTGATCGGTTTGATCAACTTACGGAAAGCTTTTTATCGACACTGTCATCTTCTGATCACGTTTCGGCAACATCCGTACAAATGGTGATTGCAAAACGCCTACTGCCTTGAAATGGTCTGCGGGCTGTTTCTTGTTTGATGAGTGTTTATGCCTTAACCCCAGCGCCTGTCGCTGGTGCGGCGTCCGGGTCCAGCGGCCATCTTGGCCGCGGGCGGAACGTTAAAGGGTCACTGTGACCAAGCTTTAAACGTTCGACCCCGGCCCAGGCGATCATCGCTGCGTTGTCGGTACAAAGGTGTACGGGCGGGGCAACCAATGTGAGGCCACGATTCGCAGCAACACTGCTCAGGCGCTGACGCAATTCAAGGTTGGCGGCGACACCTCCGGCGACGACCAGGGTTTGGCCGTTTGGGTGGCGCTTTAAAAACATATCAATGGCGTTGGCACAGCGGTCGGCCAAAACATCACCGGCAGCTTTCTGAAATGACGCGCAAAGATCACTTTTGTCTTGCTCGGACACCGGGCCGGGCGGAAGGCTTTCGATGGTTTGGCGAACTTTGGTTTTGAGCCCTGAAAAAGAAAAGTCGCAGCCAGGGCGCTTTCTCAAGGGGCGGGGTAAGTCAAAGCGATCAGGATTGCCGTTTAAGGCAAATCGCTCGACGGTTGGGCCTCCGGGGTATCCGAGGCCCATCATCTTTGCCGATTTATCAAAAGCTTCACCAAGGGCATCATCGATGGTCGTGCCCAAGCGTTTGTACTGACCAGGCCCCTCGACGATCAGAAGTTGGCAGTGGCCGCCCGATACCAACAATAATAAATAGGGAAAGGCGATGGGTTTACCCTGTTCGTCTCCGGTCAGGCGTACGGTTAGGGCATGGCCTTCAAGGTGGTTGACGGCGATAAATGGAATTTTGTGCACGCTGGCGATGGCTTTTGCTGTCATCACACCAACCAGAACACCACCGATCAGGCCGGGGCCTGCGGTTGCTGCGACGGCGTCAAGGTCGCTATACTCCAGCGCCGCTTTTTCCATAGCTGAGCGGACAATCGGCTGGATTGCTTCAAGATGGGCCCGGGCGGCGACCTCGGGCACGACGCCACCGTAGGGGCGATGATCATCGAGCTGGGAGTGAACTTCGTTGGATAAAATGGTGCGTGCGCCGGTGACAACAGCGGCCGCCGTTTCATCGCAACTGGTCTCTATGCCCAAAACTTTCATCAAAACCCTTTATCGATCCCGCCTGCGACCGTAGTGTTCGGAACACTGATAATCACTTTTTGGCGCACCTGGACGACAATGGCAACACCACACCCGTTACGCATTGGAACACGCGGCAGTCTTTTGGCAATGGCGCAGGCCCACGAAACGCGAGACCTTCTTGGCGCTGCTTTTCCTGAGTTGGCGGAAGATGGGGCGATCGAAATCGTCGAAATCAATACGACCGGCGACATGGTTCAAGATCGCCCGCTGTCAGAACTGGGCGGCAAAGGGCTTTTTTCCAAGGAAATCGACGCGGCATTGCTGGACAAGCGTATCGACATCGCCGTCCATTCCATGAAAGATCTGGAGACTTGGATTCCCGAAGGAATTTCGTTGCGCGCCGCACTTAAGCGTGAAGACCCGCGTGACGTTCTGATTACCGACAAAGCCGACAGTTTGGATAATCTGCCTGCGGGCAGCCTGATTGGCACCTCGTCACTTCGCCGCCAAGCGCAGATTCTCAACCGCCGACCCGATCTTAAGGTTGGTCTGTTTCGGGGCAACGTGCAAACCCGCCTTCGTAAATTGGCCGAAGGCGAAGCCGATGCAACGCTGCTGGCCCTGGCCGGGCTCAATCGTCTTGGCAAAACCGATGTGGTCACGGAAGTATTGGAGCCAGAGGTGTTGTTGCCTGCGGTCGCTCAGGGTGCCATCGGCATAACCTGCCGCACTGACGACCAGCGGAGCTCCGATTTTATTTTGGCGATCAATCATCAACAAACGATGATCCGCGTGACCTGTGAACGGGCGATGCTGGATGCTCTTGACGGGTCATGTCGAACGCCGGTCGGTGGGTTGGCTGAATTACGGCCTGACGGCTCTCTTGTCTTGCGCGGGCTGGTTGCCAAAGCCGATGGCAGTGAAGTTTTTGAAACCCTCCGTCAAGGGCCAGTATCAGACGGTGCGGCCATGGGTAAAGACGCCGGCGATGAACTGCGCGACCGGGCTGGGCCGGACATTTTCACCTAAAGCCAAAGGGCGATGGCAATGCGTGTACTTATCACTCGTGCCCATGACGACGCCGCCCTTCTGGCAGAGGTGCTGGACCGGGCCGGGATAGAGTCGATAATTGATCCATTGCTGGATATTGCCACCGTACCCGGACCGCGTCTTGATTTAAGTGGCGTTCAGGGATTGTTGATGACCAGCGCCAACGGGGTGCGGGCGTTCTGTCAACGCTCGGATAATCGAACAGTTGCGGTCTATGCGGTCGGCGATGCTAGCGCCCGAGAAGCGACCCGCCTTGGTTTTACTGACGTCCACAGCGCATCTGGTGATGTCGATGCCCTAGCCGAGCTGATCAAACAGAAAGTTGATCCCAACAGCGGGACTTTGCTGCATGGAGCAGGCAGTAAAGTGGCGGGCGATTTGGCCGGGGCCTTAAGGGCTAATGGATTTTCTTATGTCCGAGAGGTCCTCTATGAGGTCAACAAGGCGGATCGACTTTCCCCTCAAACAATTGCCGACTTCGAGGCCGGTTTGATCGATGGGGTGCTTCTCTATTCTCCGCGCACGGCGACGCTATTTTCCGACCTTGCCCGACTGGCCGAAATTGACAACGTGTTGGCATCGGTCACGGCCTACTGTCTTAGTCCGAACGTTGCCGAAAAATCAGCGTCTCTTGCGTGGAAAAGGCTGGCAGTAGCGGCGCAACCGGATCAAACCACACTGGTGATGCTGTTGATCAAAGATATGTCGACCCAGTGACGCTGTGGTTAAGTTTATATCGGATTGGCATGGCTCTGGTCTGTTCCGATATGGAACGAATTGTTATACTCTGGTCAACGATTTGAGAAAATCGAACGAACAGTACGAAATGAGGACAGCAAGGTATGGCTGACAGTCAAAAAAAGACCGTTAAACCCACAAAACCGAAGCCGGTGGTCGGGTCTCAGACGGCTCAGAAAAAACCAGCGGGTGGTGCTAACCCCAAGGGCAAACCGGCCGCAAGCGTCGACCCAAAACCCACTCCGCCTCCCGAAACGGGCGAAGCCAACGGTGCCGGATCACCCGGGTATGAAGTCGTTAGCCCGCCCACGCCTATCGACCGTGTTCATAAAAGGGTCGGTATCGGCGAACTGTTGATGACCGTTCTTGGTGTCGTGCTGGTGATCGGCGGGGTTTATATTTCCTGGCCACAGTGGTCGCCCTATATCGCCGACTATATTCCCGAATTGGCCTACGCCGCCCCGCCTGACCCAATGTTGAGCCAGCTCACCGATCGGGTCAATGCGCTGGAAGCTGAGGCCAAGGGCAGGGTCGATGTGCAAACGACGATCACTGAAATGGAGAAGGAGCGCGCCCGACTTCAGGCCGGCGTCAAATCGTTGCTTGGGCGATTGGATGAATTGGAAAGCGCCGTCGGCAATGTCAAAAAAATGGTGGCGGCAGCCGGAGTTGGCACCGAAAACGAACACACCAAACAGTCTTTTCAACGCATTGCAGAGCGGCTGGCATTGCTTGAAAAAAATGGCGGTACGGTTACTGATTTGGCGTCCCGCATGGAGGCGTTGGTGGCGACGGAGAAGGATGGCGTTGGTCAAGCCGTCAAGTTGGCCGAAAAGGCCAACACACGGTTGAACGACGCGGTTAATAAAATTGAAAATCGTTTTAGTGAAATAGAAAAACAGCGCCGTCAACCGATCTCTACGGACTTGTCGGCCTCGGCGACGGTGCTGGCAATAGGCCAGCTGCGTAAAACAATTTTGTCAGGCCAGCCCTTTGGCAAAGACTTAGAGGCGTTACGCGCGGTATCTGGAGATGACCATGGTATCAATGCGCCGCTGCTGATTTTACAAAAACACGCGGATCAAGGGATTGCGACCTTGATTGACTTGCGGCAACAGTTTTTGCAACTGTCCTCCCCGGTTATGGTCGCTGCCAACCAAGTCGAAGGCAAAGGTTGGTTTGAAAACGTCACCAATCGTCTGCGGTCGTTCATTTCCATCCGCCAGATTGACGGACAGGCACCCAAGGGGTCGATTGACGGCCTGCTTCAGCAGGCTGAAGATAGTCTTAACGCTAATGATCTTGAAGGGGCAGTAAAAACAATTGAGGGCTTAAAAGCAATTTCCGCCCCGGCGGCAAAAGTCGCCGCCCCGTGGCTGGATGCTGCGAATGCACGCTTGTCGGCTGAACGTGCCGTTTCCAGCCTGCATATTTATGCGGTCAGCCTGATTGCCGCCAGCAAGGAATAGGAAACGCTTTTTATGATACGTGCACTTTGGTTTCTGGCGGTCGTCGGGACAATCGTTTTTGGTCTGATGTGGTTGACCGACAATCCTGGGCAAGTGGCGCTGGATTGGCGGGGCTACAGGGTTGAAACGTCGTTTGCGGTCATGCTTGCCCTTGTCATTGTTGTCGCTGTGATTGCGGCGTTGACCTATCGTTTGTGGTTGTTTCTGCGCCGTGCACCGAAGCAGGTCAGCGGTGCGTGGCGGAACCGTCGCCGGTCTCAAGGGTATCGTGCCTTGACCCAGGGCATGGTTGCCGTTGCCGCAGGTGATGCCGACGAAGCGAGACGTCAATCAAAACGCGCAGAAGTATTGCTCAATGAACCGCCATTAACGATGTTGCTTTCGGCTCAAACCGCACAATTAAATGGCGATGAAAAAGCCGCAGAAGCGTTTTTCCAGGCGATGACAGAAAACAGTGAAACCGAGTTTCTTGGTCTCCGGGGGCTGATCGGGCAGTCGATCAAAAAGGGCGATTCCGATAAGGCTTTGGCATTGACCCGCCGGGCGAACAGCCTGAGACCAAAAAGTGAATGGGTTGCGCAAAGCTTGTTTGATTTACAGATCGAGGAAAATCAGTGGCTCGATGCCAGCGTGACCGGCGATGATCTTGTGCGCATTGGGTCAATCAACAAAAAAGACAATCAACATCGGAAGGCCGTTCTTGCGTGCCAACAAGGCCTTGATGCCTTGGCCGTCGGGCAGACCGATGACGCGTACGCACATTTCAAGCGTGCCGTCGACCTGGACGGGCTCTTCATTCCAGCAGTTATCGCCTTTAGCGAGATTTTGATTAAGCGGGGGCGGCACCGCAAGGCGGTACAGCGTATTGAAAAAGTGTGGAAGACCGCGCCGCATCCAGACCTTTTGCGTCCCTATTGGTCGGCCTCCGAGGCCGAGGATGCGATGAGCCGCATGGCCAGTGCCCAGCGGTTGGCAAAAACCAATGCCACCCATGAAGAGAGTCACGTGGCGATCATCAACGCTGCCCTTGAAGCCCGGTTATGGGGAGAAGCGCGAAGCCATCTTGAGCAGCTTACCGGCGACCAACCAGAACGTCTGGACGCGCGTCTTTGTCGGTTGTGGGCGGACCTGGAAGACGCCGAACATAATAACATAAATGAGGCTCATACATGGTTAACTCGGGCCTCGATGGCGGCTCAGACCGCGACCTGGACGTGCCACTCGTGCGGCAATACAGCAACCTCCTGGACCGCCGTTTGCGGCAATTGCCAAGGTTTCGATACCTTCGCTTGGGCCCGGCCGCCCCATGTTAATCGCTTGTCAACAAGCGCACTGCCTGTGCCCGCAGTTGTTGCCTCTGGCGCGAACGAAGCCGAAGCCGAGGTTGCCTGAACCAAGCAGGCCAACGTATACGCCACCGGGCGGAGCGGTCGCGAAAATCGTTAGATAATGGCACCGCGTACTTTGGCTGAGACCCATTCACTGATCAAAACCGCGACCAGAATGACGATCAGTAAGAGAGATACCTGAGGCCAGGCCAACACGTTCATCGAAGCCTGCATCTGTAAACCGATACCGCCCGCGCCAACAAGTCCCAATACGGTTGATTCCCGAATATTGATGTCCCAGCGAAATACGGTAATTCCGGCCAGTGCGGGCATGATTTGTGGGACGATAGCGTAAGCCATGACCTGCCAACGGCTTGCCCCCGCCGACGATCACCGTCGACCACAAATCGCCCCATTTCCCGAAATAAGTAATGTTACATTTTTTTCTGTTTCATTGCAGTATTGTTACAATCCCAATGGCAACCGCAAAGGTTGGCAATGTGAAAGCGTCAGGTTTTCTTTCGGGTTATTCGAAATCGGATTGGAAATGAATGGCCTGTCCCTGGCGTAACGTGGCAGGCTAGCCTGAAAGATTCATAAAAAGTTACCGCTAAACCCTTATATTCCGTTATGATTCAATTGCTTAAGCTGCATCACACGGGAGGATTTAGCGGTGACAGATTGTACCTCATTGAGTTTTGATTT